>Ga0206942_1097_pt2 | contig 25006 bp, 16 predicted proteins | sample Alteio_BWOrgHeat_6_FD_153253 | JGI IMG/M metagenome (GOLD analysis project Ga0206942, IMG submission 153253) | Enriched cells from forest soil in Barre Woods Harvard Forest LTER site, Petersham, Massachusetts, United States -... | ecosystem: Environmental > Terrestrial > Soil > Temperate forest > O... | reverse complement strand
TCGCCCGGTTGATAATTTTTATATTGACTAAATTCCTGGCCGGCGCCAACGGACTGACTTTTATTGCTGCCACTTATAAACCCTTCTACGATAATGCGTGCGATGAGTTCCAGCCCGCTCACCGTGTTGAGGATTTGCGGTTTTAATAATTCTTTGATGCGAGCATCCACTATTACAAAGTTTTTCGGAGGCTGATGGTTGAAAGGAGATGTTTCGTTACATCGTTTGGAGTCACTCCTTCTGCTTCAGCTTTGAAGTTCATCAAGATGCGATGCCGCAATACCGGATACGCGATGTGCTGAATGTCTTCCTGCGTCACAGAAAAATTCCCATGAAGCAGTGCCCTTGCTTTCGCCGTCAGGATCATCGCTTGCCCCGCTCGCGGGCCTGCACCCCAGCGCACCCATTCGTCGACAAATTTATTCTCATTTTGTTTTGGCCGCGTGCCTCGCACAATACGGCTGACCCAATCGATCAAATCCGAATTGATGTGTACTTCACGCACTAATTTTTGCGCTTCCAAAATTTTACCACCTTCCATCACTTTATTGATCGGGCTGCCTTTTTTTCCGGTCGTGTTTTCCAGGATTGAGCGTTCTTCTTCAGCGCTCGGATAGTCCACTTTTATATAAAGAAGAAAACGATCAAGTTGTGCTTCCGGCAACGGAAAGGTTCCGGATTGCTCGATCGGGTTTTGTGTGGCAAGAATAAAAAACGGCCGCTCCAATGGATATGTTGTTCCTGCATACGTTACTTCAAATTCCTGCATGGCCTCAAGCAAGGCCGATTGTGTTTTCGGAGAAGTGCGATTAATCTCATCTGCTAAAATAATGTTCGCGAAGATTGGTCCTTTATTAAATTTAAAAATACGTTTACTCGTGGTGTGGTCTTCTTCAAGTATTTCCGTACCGATGATATCCGAAGGCATCAAGTCGGGGGTGAACTGAATCCTTCTGAAGCGAAGGTCGATCGCTTCCGAAAGACTTCGGATCATCAAAGTTTTGGCAAGGCCTGGAACACCTTCCAGTAATGCATGGCCACCCGCCAGAAACGTAATGAGTAATTGATCGATGATTTCTTCCTGCCCGACAATTACTTTTTTTATCTCTTGCTTTAACTCATTTAAGCCGGCCATGATTTGCCGAACGGATTGCTCAATCATTTTTAAATTCTGTTCCATGTTTATTTTATTCAATCTCTAATGACCTAACTCGTTAACGCATACATAACAATATTGACGCTAAACCTCGTATTGTCAATCCGATAAAATCGTTTGTTCCTGAAATCATAATCCCACTCACAGCCGTAGTCCTTGTTGCTGTATAGTACGCCAATTTTATTTTTGATTTCAATGGCTTTTAAATAATTGTGCACAATGTCATCGCCCCATCCATTGAGTTCTTGAGAAGTGGTCGGTGGTCCGTCGAAATGAAAAAAGGAATTATAAATCGGATGATGATTGGCAATTTTCTTTAACGAATTGATTCCGAAGATTCTTTCCATCTGAGTTTCGAATGACTTTGCAAACAGACCATCAATATCGTGGTTACAATCGTCAGCCAAAACAAAGCCTCCATTTTTTACATATTTCTCAAAATTCTCTTTTTCTTTCCCCGTGAACTCGACTAACTTATGACCACTCAAGTAACAAAACGGGCAGCGAAATATTTCATCACTGCTAAGCGGCACTATGTTTTCGTTGGTTTCTACTTCCAAGGTGGTATATTCAATCAAAGAATTCAGGATATTAACGGGCATTCGCTGATCAACATCCCAATCGCCTGATTCGTATTGCAACCTCGTGAAGAAAAATTTATTGGACACAGGCATTTCAATGCAAGTTCTGCTCTAAAAGTGAAACTGTGCTTTAAATTTATACAAACGGGTTTTACAATCGATTTCTTTGTCTGACAATTTGTAAAAAACAAATCCCCGGGATTGAGCCGGGGATTATGAGGTATGTTTCAAAACAAATCAGACGGCATCCGACAAACTGGTAAAGGTAAAGTCGCGTACCTTAAGCGGTGGCAGAAGATAATTGTTATTCGATTCTTCACTGACCGTTCGCTCGGTAATACCAATCTCTTCCAGGTTGTTGAGCATGATCACCGGGCTTTCGTTGAACCGGAAATTTTTAACAGGGTATTGAATTTTCCCGTTTTCAATGTAGAACGTGCCATCTCGTGTAAGCCCGGTTAGCAAGAGCGATTGGGGGTCAACATCCCGGATATAATAAAGCCGTGTTACCAAAATACCCTTTTTAGTTCCGGCAATTAATTCTTCAAGAGACTTTGTGCCGCCTTGCATAATTGCTGAATCGGGGCCGGGTATTGCTTTGACGCCTTTCTTCTCTGCCCAATAACGCGAGTAGGAAAGGTTTTTTACGGCTCCTTTTTCGATCCATGTGATCTTCTCTTGTGGCCTGCCATCGCCATTCCACGTGTTGGTTGGAAGTTCGGGATTCAGTGGATCAGAATAAATATTCACTCTTTCGTCAACGAGTTTTTCGCCTAATCTTGATTTGCCATCGGGTAAACTTAAAAAACTGCGGCCTTCATCGGCTTGTCGCGCGTCAAGGCCAAAAATAATTCTCTCCAGTAAAACCGCTACCGCGGCAGGCTCAAGGATCACGGTGTATTTTCCGGGCTCAATTGCTTTAGCAGTGGCTGACTTCACCGCTTTTTCGGTCGCTATTTTTGTCGCTACCCGGGTATCGAGTTTAGTTACATCGTTGTATCCGCGTGTGGCATAACCGGAACCCTTTGCATCTTCAGTGCGAACGGTAATTGAAAAATTTACATTCGTTGACGCATCGTAGGCAAACAAACCCTTGCTGTTCATCATCGCAGAAAATCCGTTGTTGTCTTCCCAAAACCCGGCGCCAATCGCTTTATTTTCTTTCGTGATTTGCAGGCTTTGGGCAACAGCATCGGCACGCAACTTAGGCGTGATCGCGGCAGTTGCAGGAATATAATTGATCGGCTCAGCGTATGTTTGCGGCCCGAGTATGGAAACATATTCAGGGTTTTCAGGAGCAAGTTGCGCCAGTTCTTCCGATCTGCGAACTACCTTTTCGAGTGAAGCGTCATCAAACTCATTGATGGTCGCAATTCCGGATTTCTTTCCGTAGGCGGAAGAAACAACAAGACTGTTTTGGCTAATGCGTCCACTGGTAGAAACCGAATTACGCGCATAGCGAATGTTGCCGCTGTCAGTTCCCGTGAGATTGACTTCGCATTCATCTGCTTTTGAATAGCTTAATGCCTTTTGCATCAAGGCACGAGCTTCGTCTTTGGTAAGTATTGCCATCGTCTTATCCTATTTTTCGTGAAGTGTTGATTACATTAACGCCATTGAACCGCGAGGTGGAGCATCCGTGAGAGACCGCGCTGCTTTGCCCGGGTTGCCCTTTGCCATCGAAGAATGAGCCGCCCAGGCGGTAGTCGCTTTGATCCGCAATTCCGGCACACGAATTCCAAAACTCCTGTGTGTTGGATTGATACGCAACATCTCTCAGCATATTGGCAATCTTTCCGTTTTTAATTTCATAGAATAACTGACCGCCAAATTGAAAGTTATAACGTTGTTGGTCAATGGAGAATGATCCGTCACCAACAATGTATATTCCTTTTTCAACACCTTTGATCAAATCATCAACGCTCTTTTTTTCTTTGCCCGGCTGAAGTGAAATATTAGGCATACGCTGAAATTGCACGCTGCTCCAATTGTCGGCATAACAGCAACCCTGTGAAGCATCGAGCCCAAGGATATGAGCCTGGTCACGGATTGTTTGATAGTTTACGAGGATGCCTTCCTTGATAATATCCCACCGACCGCATTTCACGCCTTCGTCATCATAGCCAACAGCACCTAAGGAGCCAACCTGAGTTTTATCCGCCACAATGTTGACCAGTTTATTTCCATAATTGAATTTTTTGGATTCCCATTTATCCAACGTTAAGAAACTGGTACCGGCATAATTGGCTTCATATCCCAATACCCGGTCAAGTTCCGTCGGGTGGCCTGCTGACTCATGAATGGTCAACCATAAATGCGAAGGGTCGAGCACCACATCGTATTTGCCAGGTTCAACTGATTTAGCTTTTAATTTCTCAACGGCCTGCGATCCGCCTGCCTTTGCATCTTCCAGCATATCATAGCGGCCCTTGTAGAGTGTCGTTACGCCTTGAATCTTATCTTGTGGCCTTGCGTTAAGATATTCGTAGCCCATCCCGATTGGTGTGCTGAGCGAATTGCGCGTTTCAAACTTCCCGGTTGCTGCATCGATCGTATTGATGAAGAAAGCAGGCCAAATACGGTGGATATCCTGATCGATGTATGAGCCATCCGTGGACGCAAAATATTTCTGTTCGTTCACTAAGAAAAGTAGAGAGGTAATATAGTTGGCTCCGCTTTTCATTGCCGCCGCATTCACCCCAAGCAGTAAATCTACCTTTTCTTTGATGGGAACTTCAAACGCATTTTTTTCGATCGGTGCTTTCCAGCTTACTTCGCCATATCCTTTTTGAGGAGCAAGGTGCACCGGCTCGGAAAGTAATCGCGAATTTTCTTTTGCAATCGCAACAGCCAGTTCAGCTGTTTTAGCAATATTGTCGTTGTCCAGCTTATCGATAGCAGCAAAACCCCAGCCTCCGTTTGCAATGACACGAACTCCCATACCGTAGGATTCGGTATTCACAATGTTTTGAACTTTGTCTTCACGCGTAACGACAAATTGATTGAGGTAACGGCCGATCCGCACATCCGTGTAGGTAGCGCCTTTAGCGCGGGCTGCATTTAATGCGACATCTGCCATTTGTTTTTTTAAGGCAGGATCAACGCTTTCTAGCATTTGCTCCGGATCGATCGGCCTGCCGATCACCGGAATACCGGGCATCATGGCTGCCGTGGCACCCATGCCCGTGAGGTAGATAAAGTCTCTTCGTTTCAAAATGTTGGGGTTAAGTTTCTGTGTCTCGTTAAGACGGATAAGGTATCAAAAAAGTTGCTCATAATTAATATTTGCTGTAGACGAATCCAAATACTTGCCCGAAAGCATACGTTAAAAACAAAAATCCCCAACACGGTCAGGGATTTCATTTTAAAATGGCTTTTCAACTATACGGCATCCGATAAACTGGTGAACGTAAAATCGCGGATTTTCATATAGGGTATCAGGGAAGGTGCTCCAAAACCTTCGCCATTGCCCACACGCACTTGCTTGCCAAGGGTTTCTAAATTATTGAGCATGATGATTGGACTTTCGTTGAAGCGGAAGTTTTTCACAGGGTGTTTGATCTTTCCATTTTCAATATAGAAAGTACCATCGCGAGTTAGGCCAGTGTACAATAACGTTTGCGGATCAACCGGCCGGATGTACCAAAAGCGGGTGACGAGCACACCTTTCTTAGTGTCCTTGATCATGTCTTCCAAAGAAGTATTGCCGCCATCCATAATGCGATTGCCAGGAAATGGTACCGGCTCAACATTTTTCTGAGAAGCCCAATAGCGATCATAAAATAAATTAGTGACTACACCATTCCTGATGATGTCCATTTTTTTTCGGGCTAGTCCGTTGTTGGTAAACCCTGCCGCGGGCAGCTCTTCGTTCCATGGATCAGTATAGATATTCACACGCTCATCTACAATTTTTTCGCCAAGTTTGGTACCCCCGCCTTTCTTTGACATAAAACTGCGCCCTTCATCGGCCTGCCGTGCGTTCATCCCAAAAAACATCAGGCCAATTAAGTCTCCGGCTGCGGCAGGTTCAAGAATGACCGTGTATTTGCCAGGCTCAATCGCCTTTGCATTGCGCGACTGCAAGGCCTTGTCAATGGCAATCTTTGATGCTTCGGCCGTATCCAATTTGTTAACATCATTGAAGCTGCGTGTGACCCACCCCGAGCCGGTACCATCATTGGTGCGCATGGTAACCGTGAAATCCACGGTAGTTGCTTTATTGTAGGCAAATAAACCTTTGCTATTCATCATGGCATTAAATCCACGGCTATCCGTGAGATAGCCTGCTGCGGTGGTATCTTTTGCAGCAGCGGGGTTGATGCTGTTGGCGGCAGCCTGGGCTCTGTATTCCGGGGTGATGTTTGCCGTGGAGTCGAGGAAAGTTTTCGATTCCAGGTAAGTTTGCTGTGGCAGGGGCTCCATAAATTCCGGGTTTTCCGGAGCAAGTTGTGCCAACTCCTCTGAGCGTCTCACCACTTTTTCCAACGACGCATCATCAAACTCATTGATAGTAGCTGTTCCTGATTTTTTTCCGAAATAAGATTGCACGGCCAGGTTTACATTGCTGTCTTCGCCTGAAGTAGAAACACTGTTTCGTGCATAGCGGATATTCCCTCCATCGTTGCCATTGAGGTTTGCTTCAATGCCGTCAGCCTTAGAGAAGGCGATCACTTTTTTCAGGATCTGTTGCGCTTCGTCTTTTGAAAGTATTGCCATATTTTTTTTATTAATGGTTGTTCGTTATTGGTTGTTCGTTGCGGTGTTGGTTATTTGTTTTCGATCAACCAACAACGATCAACGACTAAATTGTTCTTCCTGTGTTGATCACATTCACGCCATTGAAACGTGCCGTTGCTGATCCGTGCGAAACTGCATTGGATTGTGGTGGCTGACCTTTACCATCATTGAAGGCTCCGTTCATGCGATAATCACGCTCATCACAAACCTGTGCACATGAATTCCAAAACTCCTGGGTGTTAGCCTGATAGGCAACGTCTTTTAACATTCCTTCAATTTTTCCGTTTTTAATTTCGAAGAAAAGAACACCTCCAAACTGAAAATTGTATCGTTGTTGATCGATGGAGAACGAACCATCTTTTACAATATAAATTCCCTTTTCAACGCCTGCAATCATTTGATCGGGAGTGAGCTGTTCTTTACCGGGCTGTAACGAAACATTGGCCATGCGCTGAAATTGTACGTCGCTCCAGCTTTGCGAATAGCAACAGCCATGCGATTCCTTCTGGCCGATAATGTTCACCTGATCACGGATGGCTTGGTAGTTGACCAAAATTCCATCCTTGATCAAATCCCATTTCTTGCATTGAACACCTTCATCGTCATAACCCACAGCACCGAGTGAGCCCACTTGTGTTTTATCAGCTACAATATTGACTTGTTTGCTTCCAAAATTAAATTTTTTGGTTTGCCATTTATCCAACGTGAGAAAACTGGTGCCGGCATAATTTGCTTCATACCCCAGTACACGGTCCAATTCAGTAGGGTGACCTACCGATTCATGAATCGTAAGCCATAGATGCGACGGTTCTAACACTAAATCATATTTTCCCGGCTCGACCGACTTTGCGGTAATCATTTGCTTCACCTGCTCAGCGGCCATCGCAGCATCTTCAACAATGTCGTAGGACTTGTTGTATAAAATTATTCCTCCCGGTCCCTGGATTTTATCTTCAGCTTTCCCGTCAAGATATTCGTAGCCCATGCCTACCGGGGCACTGAACGCCGGTCTGCTCTTAAATTGACCCGATGCTTTATCCACCGCATTTACATTAAAATTAGGCCAGGTACGATGAACATCCTGATCAATGTAAGAGCCTTCGGAAGAAGCAAAATATTTTTGCTCGTTCACTAAGAAAATAATGCTATTGACAAAATTGGCACCTTTCTCCAATGCTTTTGCATTGGCGTTAAGCAAGAGCTCAACTTTATCTTTTACAGGAACTTCGAACCCGTTCTTTTGGATAGGTGTTTTCCAGCTAACCTCACCATAGGATGGCGTAGCGGCAAGCTTTACAGGTTCTTTTTGAAATTTTGAATTTGCTTTTGCAATCGCTACAGCGCGCTCGGTAGCTTTTTTCAATCCGTCGGTTGTTACGTTATTGCTGGCAGCGAAACCCCAGGTGCCATTGACAATCACACGAATACCAACGCCAAACGATTCGGTGTTGATGATGTTCTGAACTTTCTTCTCGCGCGTGGTCACAAACTGATTCAGGTACCGACCGATACGAACATCGGTATAGGTAGCGCCCAGTGACTTAGCGGTGTTCAAGGCGGCGTCGGCCAATTGTTTCTTCTGTTGACGATCGAGGAATGGTTCAAGAAGTCTTGCCGGGTCAACGGAATTGGCAAACGATGAAAACGGCATCATCATGGCACCTGCACCCATTCCGGTTAATTGAATAAAATCTCGTCTCTTCATAGTTGGTTGTTAGTAGATCGTTATTAGTTGTTCGTTGATGGTGGTTGGTAGATAGCTGCCGTTGCATGCGAATAACGAATAACCAACAACGATCAACTTCTTCATATTGTTCTTCCTGTGTTGATCACATTCACGCCGTTGAAACGGGAGGTTGAACTTCCGTGTGATACCGCACTGATTTGAGAGGGTTGGCCTTTGCCATCAAAAAAAGAACCGAACATTCGATAGTCTTTTTCGTCACAAACCTTTACACAACTGTTCCAAAACTCTTGCGTGTTTGACTGATAAGCGACATCGTTGAGCATGCCTGCAATTTGTCCGTTCTTGATTTCATAAAAAACAGTGCCGCCAAATTGAAAGTTGTACCGTTGCTGATCGATCGAATACGATCCCCGGCCCGCAATATATATTCCCTTCTCTACATCTTTGATCATTTGCTCGCTGCTGTAGGGATCTTTGCCAGGCGCAAGAGAAACATTGGGCATGCGCTGAAACTGCACATCGCTCCAACTTTGAGCATAACAACAACCATGCGATTCTTTCTGACCGAGAATATGAACCTGATCGCGTATCGCTTCAAAGTTGACTAGGATGCCGTCTTTGATTAAATCCCAGCGTTTGCACTTCACACCCTCATCATCATAACCTACTGCGCCAAGAGAGCCAACTTGAGTCTTGTCAGCAAAAATATTGATTTGCTTGCTGCCATAATTAAATGTGCCGGACTTCAGTTTGTCGAGTGAGGCAAAACTTGTTCCCGCATAGTTAGCTTCGTATCCAAGAATGCGATCGAGTTCAAGCGGATGACCAATGGACTCATGAATCGTGAGGCCAAGATGATTGGGTTCAAGCACTAAATCGTATTTACCCGGCTCAACCGATTTTGCGGCAATCATTTCTTTAGCTTGCTTCGCGGCAATCGAAGCATCTTCGATGATGTCGTAGCTGTTTTTGTACAACACCATTCCGTCAGGGCCGGAGCGTTTATCTTCATTTTTGGGAATCATGTATTCGTAACCCATTCCCATCGGTGCGCTCATCGCATCGCGCGCTTTAAATTTCCCCGAGGCACGATCAACCACTGATACGGTAAAGGTTGGCCATATCCGGTGAATATCCTGATCGATATAAGAGCCATCGGATGAAGCAAAATATTTTTGCTCATTCACCTGAAAAAGATTAGAGTTGGCAAAACTCGCACCATTTTTTGTTGCACCATTATTCGTGCGAAGAAGAAGATCTACTTTTTCGGAAACAGGGACTTCAAACGAATTTTTTTGAATCGGAGTATTCCAACTCACTTCACCATATCCCGATACCGGCGCGAGTACAACCGGTTCCTTCTGAAATTTTGAATTTGCCTTAGCAATGGCTACTGCCCGTTCCGTCGCTTTTTTTACTCCATCAGGAGTTACCTCATTGGTAGCGGCAAATCCCCAGGTGCCCTTGACAATAACTCGCACACCCACACCGAACGATTCTGTGTTTACGATGTTCTGAACTTTATTTTCTCTAGTGCTGATGAATTGATTTAAGTAGCGGCCAATACGTACATCCGTGTACGTTGCTCCTAGTCCTTTGGCCACGTTAAGCGCAGCATCGGCCATCTGCTTTTTTTCTCCAACTGACAATGGCGATTCGAGCAGCACTTCCAATGGAACAGAATTGCCGGTGATAGGAATCATCATTCCTGCCAGACCCATCCCGCTCAAGCCTATAAACTTTCTTCTTTTCATTGACTAAATTTCGAAAACGAAAAGTAATCAAAAGGAAAATATCATTTTAAGATAATTGTATAATAAATGTTTTTGTTATTTGAGTGGTATTTTTCAAACACCAGAAACTGACCGGTTGAGATTGGGCTAATTTAATATTGAAAAACGTATCGGTAGGAACCGAGATTGACCAAAAGTAAAATAGTAAAGCCAATGGCTTTACTATTTATCATTTTTAAGCATCATTAATTCCATCCGCCGCCTAATGCCTGGTAAATATTGACTTTAGCATTCATCTGTTTTTTCTTCGTCTCAATGAGTTCAAATTTTGATTCCAACGCATCGCGTTGTGTCAATAACACTTCCATATAATCTGCGCGTGCCGACCGGAAAAGCCGTGTTGAAATATCAATCGACTCGGTTAGCGTTTTCACTTGCTTTGATCTGAGTTCGTAACTTTTCCTCAGGTTGTTGATGTTCGATAATTGGTTGGCGACTTCGATGTAAGCTGCCAAAATTGTTCGCTCGTAGTTGAAGGCTGCCTGAATCTGGCGGGCGCTCGCATTGTAATAAGTTGCTTTTATTGCATTCCTATTGATCAACGGCCCGAATAATCCTGCACCCAAATTGTACATCATCGAAGCCGGTTTGCTCACCAGATAAGTAGGATTAAATGCTTCAAGACCTATTGCACCCGTGATATTTAACGTGGGGTAAAAATTAGCCTTCGCGACTTTCACATCGAGCCGGGCTGCTGCCAAATCAAGTTCAGCTTGTTTAATATCGGGTCGGTTCTGTAATAGCTGAGAAGGTATGCCAGCTTGAATAGAGTCTGTCTTCAAATCAATGAAAATCCAGGAATCTCTTAAAATAGGCTGAGGGTACCGCCCAACGAGAAAATTGATTCTGTTTTCTGTTTCTACAATGCTTTGCTGAATGAAAAAAATACGGCTCTGGTTTTTAAGAACTTCGGCTTCAAACCTGCGCACTGCCAACTCGGTGACTTTAGCGGCAGTCTTTTGAAGCTTTACTATGGCCAGTGCATTTTGTTGGATTTCAATATTCTGTTTGATAATGAACAACTGATTATCCAGGGCCATTAATTCGTAAAAGGAATTGGCGATCTCAGCGATAAGATGAGTGACCATGAAATTCTTGCCCGCTGTTGTAGCCAGGTAACTGTACATCGCCGACTTCCTCGCGTTACGAAGCTTTTTCCAGATGTCTGCTTCCCATGAAATGTTGGCAGCGAGAAGGTAATCCGGCAAAACATCAGGAATTTGTTTTCCAGGCTCGATGTCGGTGGTAGCATCAATGGCTCCTTGCCGGGTGTAGCGTGCCGATTTATCTATGCCGGCGCCACCCCCTATGTTTACAAAAGGTAAATACGCTCCCTTTCTTGCCCTTACTTCATTTTTGGCGATGTTAATATCTTGCAAAATAATATTCAGTTCCTGGTTATTGCGAAGTGCTGTGTCGATAAGGGCATTCAAATAGGGATCTGAGAAAAAATCCTTCCATTTGATCTTCGTTGTATTGACTGAGTCAAGAACGTCTTTATAATTCGCAGGGACATCTTTATTTTCTTTTTTCAAAACGATAGCCGGCACCGTACACGCCGCGTACAAAAAGGAAAGACAAATTATCCCTATGTACTTCAATATTCTCTTACTGCTCATGGTCTTCACTGGCTTTAGGTTGGGGAAAAGCATCGATACGATGAACCAGATCTTCCGTTAAGGATTCGTCATCTTCATCTCTTATCATCTTCCGGCCTTCGGCCATTTTACCGAAGATATAATATAAGCCGGGGACGATGATTACCCCGAAAATGGTTCCAAGCAGCATACCGCCGAGTGCAGACCCGCCTATGGTACGGTTGCCTATGGCACCGGCACCTCGGGCCAGAACCAATGGAACCAATCCGGCGATAAAGGCGAATGAGGTCATTAATATTGCGCGAAAACGCACCCTGGCTCCTTCAATTGCTGCTTCGAGAACCGTTGCGCCCTTATGTTGCGCCTGGACAGCAAACTCCACGATCAACACCGCATTCTTGCCGAGCAAACCGACCAGCATCACCAGCCCTACCTGAGCATAGATATCATTCGCAAGTCCCATCGCCTTAATCAGCAAAAATGACCCAAATGCCCCGGCGGGCAGAGAAAAAATAACGGCCAACGGGATGATGAAGCTTTCATACTGCCCCGCGAGAACGAAATAAGCAAAGACCAACACAACAAGGAAGATGTAGATGGATTCGTTTCCGCGTCTCGTCTCATCATAGGAAAGAGCAGCCCAGTCGATGTCAAACCCATGGGGCAATTTTTTTGCAGCGACTTCCTGCACCGCCTTAATCGCTTCTCCGCTGCTGAAGCCTCTTGCTGGCCCACCCCGGATAGCGGCCGTGTTATACATATTGTACCGGTTAATCTCATTGGCTCCCTGTTTCTTGGTAATCTTCATAAACGCCGAGAAAGGAACCATATCACCATGATCGTTTTTCACCCAAAGATTAAGCACGTCAGAAGGAAGTTTCCTGAATTCAGGAGCGGCTTGTACAAAGACTTTGAAAAAGCGTTGGTATTTGATAAAACCAAGTTCATACGTACTGCCAATGAAAATGGAAAGTGTGTTCATCGCGTTACCAATGGTAACGCCTTTTTGCATAGCCAACTGGTTATCGATTTCTATTTCATACTGAGGGTAGTTGGCGCTGAAGAAAGTGAACAAGCCGGTGATCTCTTTCCTTTTTCTCATTTCGTTCATGAAATCATTCGTCACCTTTTCAAGCTGCACATAATCACCGCTGTTGGTTTTATCGAGCAGCTGCAAAGCAAAACCTCCGGCCGCTCCGAATCCAGGAACTGCCGGTGGATCGAAAAATTCGATGGTGGCGCCTGGGATTGCCTTTGCTTTTTCTTCCAACTCAGCAATGATGTCAGTTACCGTATGCTTGCGCTCGGACCAGGGTTTCAAGTTAATCAGGCAAGTTCCGGCATTCGATCCCCTTCCTTCGGTGAGTACCTCATACCCTGCTATGGAGGAAACCGATTTTACGCCATCTACAGTATTGATGATTTCTACTAATTTGTTTGATAAATCATTGGTCCTTTCCAGTGTTGAGCCGGGAGGCGTTTGAATAATGGCATACAGCATCCCCTGATCTTCACTCGGAATAAAGCCCGAAGGCAGGTTCTCGGAGATTATAAATATTCCTAAACAAAATAGTACCGATAAGCCCACGGTGACCCATCTTCGGTGGGCAATCAATTGCAATAAGCGGACATATCTTTTCGTCACCTTTTCGAACACTAGGTTGAAACCTTCCAGGGAATTGTTCAACCAATTTTTCTTCTTGTGTTTTCCATGGTTGTTCTTTAAGATCATGGCACAAAGAACGGGTGTGACCGTAAGCGCTACCACCCCGGAAAGAACAATTGAAGAGGCCATGGTGATAGAAAACTGCCGGTAAAATGTGCCCACGGGACCCGTCATAAATGAAACCGGAACAAATACGGACACCATCAGGAGTGTAATGGCGATCACCGCACCGCTGATTTCACCAATTACTTTCTTCACTGCCTTATAGGGCGAAACATTCTCTTGCTCCATCTTGGCATGCACAGCTTCCACCACCACAATGGCATTGTCCACTACAATACCAATAGCCAATACCAGGGAGAACAATGTAATCATATTGATGGTAAGTCCGAAAAGCTGCATGAATAGAAATGCCCCGATCAGCGATATGGGAACGGCAAGCGTTGGGATAAGCGTGGAGCGCCAATCACCCAAAAACACAAATACCACCAGGGCCACCAAAATAAAAGCATCCCTCAGGGTATGTAAAACGTTTTCGATAGATGCATCCAAAAAGTTGGAAACATCATAACTGATTTCATAGTCCATTCCGGGCGGGAACGTTTTTTTCAGCTCTTCCAGTTTTTCTTTTACTTTTTCAATCACGGCACTGGCATTGCTGCCATAGGTCTGCTTCAGCAAAAGAGCTGCCGAAGGATAGCCATTGAGGCTGGAGTAGATATCATAGTACTCACTACCCAACGTCACCGTTGCTACATCCTTGAGCCTAAGTATTTCTCCTTTAGGGTTGGCTCTGAGAATAATATTTTCATATTGCTTTGGATCACTAAACCTGTCTGAATAGGCCAATACAAATTCAAGTGCCTCTGCGCGTTTGCTATCGCCTCTTCCAATTCGACCCGCCTTACCAATGATGCTTTGGTCACTCAACGCGGTCATCACGTCATCCGGTGAAATTTTATACGCCCGCATCCGGTCCGGATTTAGCCACACCCGCATGGCATATTGACGGCTTCCCAATATTCTTACTTGTCCAATCCCGTTGATGCGTTGCAGTTCCGGAACCATATTCACACCCGCAAAATTGAACAGGAATTTCATGTTCGCATTCTTATCCTTACTGTACAAATTCACATACATAAGCATGCTGGGGATGACGGGAGTAATGATCACGCCTTCCCGTTGCACCAGTATGGGTAGCCGGTTCGTCACCTGTTGGACACGGTTGGACACCTGCACCAATGCCTGGTTGATATCGGTACCCGGATTGAATATAACTTGGATATTTGCCTCGCCGGCACTGGTGGCATCGGAGGTCATGTACCGCATCCCCCAGGCACCATTGATGGACTGCTCCAGTGGAATGATGACGGACTCTGCCAATGATTTGGCGCTGGCTCCCGGATACGATGCACTCACCATGACCACAGGAGGTGCAACCTCGGGGAATTGTGAAGTGGGGAGCGTTTTGATAGCCAGCCCACCCATGAAAATAGTAACCAGGGATATGACAATGGCGAGTACCGGCCTTTGAAGGAATTTGCTAAACATTTCTTACTTTTTTATGATTACTTATTCGACATAGACTTTCAGGTGACGGATCACCACTTTGGGATCCTGGTATTCATACTCCTCCAACTTATCGTTGTCCTTCACCTTGCGTATACCTTCAAGTACAATTCTTTCATTTTCAGATAATCCTTCTTTAATGATATAAAGATCGGGCATCTCAGCGGCAATCGTAATTTCTTTTTGATGAACCACTTTATCCTTATCCACGATGAAAACATATTTTTTTTCGAGGATTTCGAAAGTAGCTTTCTGAGGGATGATGAGTGCGTTGATGAGAGGTACAGTCATTTGCACATCACCGGTTTCGCCATGCCGGAGCAAACCTTTCGGATTTGGGAACGTTGCGCGGAAAGCAATGTTTCCGGTTTCATTGTTAAAGTCTGCTTCAATGGCTTGCACCACTCCGGGGAAATCAAATATTTGATTATTCGCCATCAATAGGCTCACCTTCATCAAGCTGTCTTTTTTTGCATGGGTTTTATAGGTCAGGTATTCGGCCTCGGGAACATTGAAATAAACCCACATCTTACTGTTGTCGGAAAGTGTGGTAAGAAGATCACCCTCATCCAAAAGACTGCCAAGCCTTACCTGGAAGCGATCCATAATGCCATCAAAAGGAGCTTTAATATCGGTAAAACCGAGGTGAACTTGGGCTAATGCCAACTCCGCTTTCGCTTTATCATACTTTGCTTTAGCCAAAGACAACTCATTCTTAGATACCACATTGCTATCAGCCAGTGACTTGGTATTCAGGTATTCTATCTCCGCATAGTTAGCCTCGGCTTGGGCTTTTTGCTGTTCTGCCTGGTAAAGCATCGGCATGATCTGAAACATACGTTGACCTTGTTTCACAAACTGTCCTTCGTCTACAAAAATGTATTGCAGGTACCCTTTTTCGAGCGCCCTTAGTTCAATGTGCTGGATGGCACGGATTTGACAAACGTAATCCCGGATGACCAGCGTGTCTTTCCGCAGGGGGCTAGTAACCGAAAATTTGACTCCCTCTTCTTTTTCGTCGTTTTTTGATTTGCAGCTTGCATTACACAATAAGGCAATCAAGCCCATGAACATGAGAATTCTCTTCATAATGATTTTATTAAAACGATAGGGATTGCTGACTATTTTTAAAAGGGTGTGTATATAAAAAAAGGGGTTCCATTTCTATGGCAGCGCTTCGACTAAATATTCCTTTATGCGTTTAATGAACCTGCTGGCAGAATCTTAATTTTTTTCATAAAATTTATCCACAAAAACATCGAGTTTAAACCGCAAAACCAACTGCCAACGATTGCATGCCCAAAAGGTCATTTGGACTTGTAATGATTGATTTGGCAACTGGCACTATAAATAGTGGCAAGATTAACACTATCTGTCCCGACTACCAAATTTCCAAATTGCAGAATAAAGACTATTTCCCAGTTGAAGTAAGATCCTTCTCTTTACTTTATGTTAACGATAACCGTCTCCTCAATCCAGCACGGAATTTTCGTTGAGTCGCCAGACTTTCCGGCCTGCTTTTTTTTAGTCTTCAGCAGTCGGGTATTTAGCGAGCGTTTCTCCCATTTTTTCCCGGCTTGCCGATTTTCAAATACATCTGAAAAGGCACTGAAGTCTGGCGAGAGCAAAGGAAAAACACCAAGGTAAGCCTGCCAATTTTATTTATTGCTCAATGTCGTCACTCGCACTAAGTTGAGGAAAACCGTCAATATGATGGACGATGTCTTCGGTTAAGGAATCTTTCTCTTCATCTCTGATGAGTTTTCGACCCTCGGCCATTTTCCCAAAAATGAAGTATAAGCCGGGGACAATAATTACTCCAAACACAGTACCTAATAGCATACCACCGAGCGCTGAGGAGCCAATGGTCCGATTACCAACTGCGCCGGCGCCGTGTGCCAAAACCAACGGAACCAAACCTGCAATAAAGGCGAAGGATGTCATTAATATCGGGCGGAAGCGTACTTTGGCGCCTTCGATTGCTGCTTCAAGAACCGTTGCTCCCTGATGTTGTTTTTGAATTGCAAACTCTACTATCAACACCGCATTCTTACCCAGCAACCCAACCAACATCACCAATCCTACCTGGGCATAAATATCGTTGGCAAGTCCCATGCCTTTGATCAACAGAAATGAACCGAACACTCCGGCAGGCAGAGAAAAAACTACGGCCAATGGGATGATGAAACTTTCATACTGCCCCGCAAGAACGAAATAAGCAAACACCAATACGACGACAAAAATGTAAATGGCTTCATTGCCGCGTCTGGTTTCATCGTATGAAAGCGCCGCCCAATCAATGTCAAACCCGTTTGGCAAATTCTTTGCAACTTCCTGAACAGCCTTGATCGCTTCACCACTGCTATAGCCTCTTGCTGGCCCTCCCCGGATCGCGGCTGTGTTGTACATATTGTACCGGTTAATTTCATTGGCTCCCTGCCTCTTTTTTATTTTCATGAAGGCTGAAAAGGGAACCATTTCACCTCGATCATTTTTCACCCACAGATTCATAACATCAGTAGGAAGCTTTCTAAACTCAGGGGCTGCTTGCACAAACACCTTGAAAAAGCGTTGGTATTTTATAAAGCCAAGCTCATAGGTGCTGCCCACAAAAATAGATAAGGTATTCATCGCGTTACCAATGGTTACTCCTTTCTGCATCGCCAGTTGGTTATCTATTTCGATCTCATATTGAGGATAGTTGGCGCTGAAAAAAGTAAATAGACCGGTGATCTCTTTTCGTTTTCTCATTTCATTCATGAATTCATTGGTCACTCTTTCAAGCTGCTTGTAATCTCCGCTGTTGGTTTTATCGAGCAACTGCAAGGCAAAACCACCGGCCGCTCCGAACCCCGGAACTGCAGGTGGGTCAAAAAACTCTATGGTTGCACCGGGAAGAGCCTTGGCTTTTTCTTCTAATTCATAGATGATTTCACTTACTGTGTGTTTGCGATCTGACCAACGTTTTAAATTGATAAGACAAGTTCCCGCATTGGACCCCCGTCCTTCGGTGAGTACCTCATACCCAGCGATGGAGGAAACCGACTTTACCCCTTCTACTTTGTTAATAATTTCCACCAATTTGTTAGAGATGTCATTTGTTCTTTCCAGCGTGGAGCCTGGAGGTGTTTGGATAATTGCATATAGCATTCCTTGATCCTCACTTGGAATAAAGCCGGATGGCACGCTCTCAGCAATTCCAAATATGCCAATGGCAAACACTAAGAATAAGCCTACCGTTACGAGCCGTCGGTGTGCAATCAATTGTAAAAGCCATACATATCTTCCGCTAACCTTTTCAAATAGCACGTTAAACCCTCCGATGAAGCGATTGACCCAAGTTCTCTTTCTGGGCTTTCCGTGCGTATTCTTCAATATCATTGCACAGAGAACGGGTGTGACGGTAAGTGCCACGATACCTGAAAGAACTATGGAAGATGCCATGGTGATGGAAAACTGTCGATAGAATGTTCCTACAGGACCGGTCATGAATGAGACGGGAACAAATACCGATACCATCAGCAGGGTAATTGCAATAATTGCGCCGCTGATTTCACCAATCACTTTTCTTACCGCCTTATAAGGAGACAAATGTTCTTCGGCCATTTTAGCGTGAACGGCTTCGACTACTACAATCGCATCATCCACCACAATGCCGATCGCCAGTACGAGCGCGAACAACGTAATCATATTTATTGTGAGCTTGAAGACTTGCATAAAAAAGAATGCACCGATCAGTGATATCGGAACAGCCAGTGTGGGGATAAGTGTTGAGCGTAAGTCTCCAAGGAATATAAATACAACAAGGGCAACCAAAATAAATGCGTCCCGCAAAGTATGAAGGACATTTTCAATGGAAGCATCGAGGAAGTTGGAAACGTCATAACTGATTTCATAATCCATTCCCGGAGGAAAGGTTTTCTTAAGCTCTTCCAGTTTTTCTTTCACTTTTTCAATCACCGCACTGGCGTTACTTCCGTAAGTCTGCTTCAGTACCATCGCAGCCGAGGGATATCTGTTCATGCTGGAGTAAATATCATAGTACTCACTTCCCAGGGTAACGGTTGCCACATCTTTTAGCCGTAGAATTTCTCCTTTAGGGCTAGCTCTAAGGATAATATTTTCATACTGCTTAGGGTCATTAAAACGATCCGTGTATGCGAGAACAAATTCAAGAGCCTCTGCCCTTTTACTATCTCCTCTACCTACGCGACCAGGTTTCCCAATCACGCTTTGATTGCCCATTGCTTCCATCACATCATCGGGAGAGATTCTGTAAGCCCGCATTCGGTAAGGGTTTAGCCAAACACGCATAGCATATTGTCGGCTACCCAATATTCGGACTTGCCCTATGCCGTTTATCCGTTGCAACTCGGGCACCATGTTAACACCTGCATAGTTGAAAAGGAATTTCATGTTGGCATTCTTGTCTTTACTGTACAAATTCACATACATGAGCATACTGGGAATTACCGGAGTAATGATTACCCCTTCTCGTTGCACCAGTATCGGTAACCTGTTCCTGACTTGCTCAACACGGTTCGACACCTGCACCAATGCCTGGTTAATATCGGTGCCAGGATTAAAGATGACTTGTATGTTTGCCTCTCCGGCACTTGTCGCGTCGGAGGTCATGTACCGCATCCCCCATGCACCATTGATTGCCTGTTCCAACGGGATGATCACTGATTCCGCAAGCGACTTAGCACTTGCCCCAGGATAAGATGCACTGACCATGACGACAGGAGGTGCAACTTCCGGGAATTGCGATGTGGGCAGTGTCTTAATTGCAAGCCCGCCAACAAAAAGAATAACGAGTGAAACTACGATGGCAAGGACAGGTCTATGAATAAATTTGTTGAACATTATTCTTTCTTTTTAAACTGTCTTTTGCCTAATATCTTGATACCAGGGCGCATCGCTAATCAGCCCATATTTCAGATCACGGATTACGATCTTGGATTCAGGCATCATACTCAGGAGGCTTAAACTATTCCGCATGGATATCACCGTCACGATTTTTTCATTCTCCGATTCCATTGCTGGCTATTTAACGATAGGCTTTGCACGCGAGAGCGGCGATTTTTAATTTTGGGTCTAAACCTATCCGCACATTCTTAAGTAATTCTTAAGATTCATTTTTTTTCTGAAAAAAATGTTCTTGGGTAGTCTAGTAGCAATGTGAAGAGTCTTGTTTTTGACTCATCGTTAATTTGCATTTGGAACTGCATAGTCGGGTTGATACTTCGGTTACTTTTGAGCAATTCAAATCAAGCCCTGTACTGATAAAAAAGTGAGGGCCATGTAGATGGGACATGCTTACAACCATTCGTTGAAAAGAGTTGCAGCGAGAATTTAATGATTGAAATAATTAGCTCATTAGCCCATCAGGCTTTCAGTCATTGCTCATTTTTTCTTTCGTCATTAACAGGGTGGCCGCCTCACTTTTTTTGATTTTTAATTTAAGAGCGTCAGTTCGTTTCAGCCATTGATGGTGGCATTTGATGAGGTAGCCCGCATCATTCAAAATCTTATTTTCGAAAAATACCAAGTCTATCCCTAAAGAATTGCTGAAGATTCCGCATCTATTTTTAAAGTGATTTTAAAACGAAATCAGATTCAGAAAATGACGTCTAACGTTTAAAACAATGGGTTATGAAAAATTTATTGAGTATTGTTTTATCAGCCTTCCTCCTTGGATCAATTTCACTGTTGTATGTAGCAAAGAAGGATAATGACCGCTTCGTCAAGGATTTTAAAGTCACTAAATCGAAAGCAGACTCTCTTTTAACTGCAACGGGAACCCTCCAAAATGATGTAACGAAAGCTAATCGCCGGACAGATTCGCTAGCAATCAAAAATGATGAGTTGGGAAAATCACTCTCTCAAATTACTATAACGCTTACATCCAGAGAAAAAGAGATTCGGAAAAATAATAAAGCAACACAAGAAGCGGCTAAAAAATACGATGACCTATTTACGCTGCAAAAAGATGGCGAGAAGCAACTGGTGAATCTCAAAATCATCAATGCCCGGCTCGAGAATGATAACAAAAGTTTAATGCTAAAATTGAGTTCCTTGACCGAAGCCAACAAACAACTCAACGATGAGCTGATGGCCGCCAAGGTCGCCCGCGAAAGACAATATTCTTGTAGAAACTATGACCAAGAGTGGCACGTTAAATTTAAAGGGCAGAAAAGTAAGAAAAATAGTTGCCACCCTATCGGTCCAAAACGAAATGAAGAGTCCGGGTTTCAAAATCTTTGATCCGAATGGCGCTACATTATCCGACCAAAATGGAACATTTAAGTTACAATTAAGTAAAGAAAGTAATTCACCAACGGGATCAATGAAGATGGAACTGACCTACTTGATATCAAAGAAAATTGGCCCGGGGTTATATACGATAGAGATACTAAATGAAAATAAGCACATGGGGAATTTGTTGGTTAGGTTTAGGTAGCTAGTTGGTTAGTCTCCATAGTGTGGGCCAATCCATCTGTGGATTGGCTTTTTTTTAAAGGAAAATGACCAATCAAACTAATTCAGCTGGATCATTACACGAACATATTTAAATTGAATTCATGTTTAATCGGATTTAATGAAAATACTAGTAATCGAAGATGAAATGGAGTTACAGAATTCCATCTCCACTTACCTGAAGATGGAGGGCTATCTGGTTGAAGAGGCTAGGGATTACGGGGAAGGCGCTGAAAAAATTAACCTCTACGAATATGACTGCATCCTTGCAGATATCGGGCTTCCTGATGGGAACGGACTGAAGTTAGTGGAGTTGCTTAAATCGAAACAATCCAATACCGGAGTAATGATAATTTCTGCCAAAAATTCTATAGACGATAAAATCACAGGTTTGGATATTGGAGCCGATGACTATTTAACCAAGCCATTCAACCTCTCCGAACTGAATGCGAGAATAAGATCAATTCTTAGGCGCAGAAAATTTGAGGGTAAAAAGGAAATCGAGTTTCATGAAATTCGGGCAAACCCGGAAACGCTGCAGGTGTTTGTAAACGATAAAAATACGCTCCTTACCAAGAAGGAATTTGATTTGCTGATCTATTTCATTGCCAATAAGAATAAAGTATTGACCAAAGAATCAATCGTAGAGCATCTTTGGGGCGACTACATTGATTCGGCTGATTCTTTCGATTTCATCTATGCACATGTTAGTAATATGCGCAAAAAATTGGTGGAGAATGGGGCAACAGACTATTTGCGCACCATCTATGGCGTTGGGTATAAGTTTTCAGGTAGCGATTAATCATGAAGCTCCTCAATAAAACCAACATTTATTTTTTGAGCGTGTCACTGATTATTTTCACGGTGGGTGGCATTCTGTTTTACTTACTGTTCCAGATCACGATCGACAACGGCATAAATAAAAAACTCCACGAGAGAAAAGAGTACAACCTTAAGCAAATCGCCAGGTCAGATAGTCTGATGCTGCTGTTTCAACAATACACAGATGCACTGAGTATCAAACCAGTTAAAGAAATATCCGCTGCGAAAGAAACTTTGTCCGACACCTTAATTTACGATTCCGTAGATGGTCAATTTATTCAGTACCGCCAACTCTCTTTTAGTAAACAAGTTAAGGGGCGTAATTATTTTATTCAGGTAAGACGCGCTGTTTTAGATCACACCTCTCTTCTTAAAGATGTCTTTATTCTGGAGGCGTTATTATTTCTGGCATTCATCACGGTCTTGACCCTCGTCAATAATCAGGTGTCCAAAAAAATTTGGAAGCCATTCTATTACATTCTGGATAAAATCCATACTTATAAGATTGATCTCGCCCAAAGCATGACTTTACCAAAAAGTTCGGTAGATGAATTTAATGAACTGTCCGAAGCGATTGAAAAAATGTCAACCAAAATCAATAATGAGTTTAACATTCTGAAGGAGTTCACAGAAAATGCATCGCACGAGATTCAGACGCCACTGGCCATCATTAAAAACAAGCTCGAAATTCTTCTTCAATCACCGGCGATGACGAAAGATCAGATGGATTTAATTAGTTCTGCATCCGCCGTGACCAACCGGCTATCTAAATTGAACGAAGCGCTTATTATTTTATCCAAGATTGAAAATCGCCAATTCCATGAGATCGAGGATATTTCAGTTAATGACAGCGTGGACGAAATTCTCTTGAGCATGGATGAGTTGATAAAGATAAAATCCATTTCTGTTGAAAAGCATTTTCATGAATTTCTTCATATTAAGATGCATCCCTATTTGGCAGAAATCTTACTGGAAAACCTGGTCATTAATGCGATAAAACACAATACGTCTCCTGGTTCAATTTCAATCACCACCCGGCATGACTCGTTAGAGATCGCTAATTCAGGAAGTCACTCTTTCGGTAATGCCGAAAGGCTATTTCAACGATTTGTTAAATCAAACCCGAAATCTCAATCGTTGGGTTTGGGATTATCGATCGTGAAGGCAATTTGCGACACTTATTCATTCACGGTCGTGTATAGTATCGAAAACGGATACCACAAAATCATTGTCGCTTTCCCGCACTAAGTTTTAATCAGAAATATCTTAGGGGGTTGCCTACAGGTCTGACCTTCGTAATTGATTTCCCCTGCATCGCTTTGGTCGATCATTATTTTCCGGAACAACTACATTATTTTATGGAGGACCATGGTTCTGCAGATCATCTCTTTCTCTTTTCACGGGCAAAGTACCAAAGCCAAACCACCAGGAATATTGCAAATATGCTAAACAACCATATTCGGGTAAACTCGTCAAAAAAATAACGATGATCCATAACAAACCTTTGCAAAAGAATTCAGTGTAACTTAGTTCTGAATTCTTTAGAAAATCTAAAGAAAGGTTTATTCTAAAGGAATTTACTCCGGCCAAGTTTGATCTCTAAAGAATTGCTGAAGAATTAATTCAAGCCTTACTTTGGGTGTTGTTAAATCAATCGTGATGAATCTTCTGCTCACGTCGCCAAAGATGGAACTCATTTTGGCTTAGCTGACGTATTAATGGTAACCATCGGATATTCCTTATTCAGGGTCAAAAGAAAAGTTGACCTGATTGAAATCGACGCCTACGGGAGTCAATTTCCAAATGAATAAAAAATCGGTCACACCATTACCAGGTGATGAATTGAAAAATATAGAGAATGCGCGAGCGAAAGGAAATGTCGTAAAACTTGACTATCAACAAATCGTCAGCCTATTTTGAAGGGATTTAGGCTGCAATTATTTGTGACATCGCTACTCATTACCTCACGAGCTTATGTGCCACAAATTGTTATTATGAAAAGGACTTCAATCGTTCACCACACTATCGGGTATTTCAATTTTAAAGGTCGTGCCAACGTGAAGCGCGGACTCCACAGAAATCGTTCCGCCCAAATTCCCGATCGTCTCTTTGGCAATATAAAGTCCTAAACCGGCACCGTGACTCTTTTCGTTCGCCCTATAAAACATTTCGAAAATATGAGACAAATAGTGCGGATGAATACCTACCCCATTGTCTTTTATCAATACAGTAGTTTTTCCATTTGCCCTTGATAGCTCAATATGTACAAATGATTTTGATTTATCAAAATCCCTGTATTTAATGGAATTGGATATGACGTTTGTAAAAATTACGGTCAGACGATACGAATCCGAGTAAATTATTTCTGAGCCGGCATCTTGAATTTCAATCTCCATTCCTTCAGCTCCTTCCAGGTAGTTCAGCTTCTCAAAGCAATCCATCATTAGTCTCCGGACATTGATCTGCTCATTCATTATCTCAATTCTGGCATTTTTAGAATAATCGATTATCTCCTTAAGCGTCTCATCCAACTTGTTAATACTGTCCTCCATCATTCTAAAATAATCTAGAAAATTCCGGGTGTTATTTTCGTAAATATCTTTTTTTGCAATGTTCAGCAACCCTAACACCGACATCAACGGGGCTCTTAGATTGTGTGATGTGCTATAAACAAAATGATCCAATTCCCTATTGATCTTGATTAGCTCTTCATTTTGTTGCCGCACTGCTTTTTCTGCGATCTTTCTTTTTCTCTCCTCTTCCCTTTGCTTGAGTGCCGTTGTAATGGCAGAGGGCAATCGGGTGAGATTAGCTTTCAAAATATAATCATCAGCACCCATTTTGAGGCAGCTCACCGCAAACTCCTCAGAGACGGTACCAGTAACCAGGATGAAGGGAATATGAAGTCCGGCTC
>Ga0206942_1106_pt1 | contig 25227 bp, 28 predicted proteins | sample Alteio_BWOrgHeat_6_FD_153253 | JGI IMG/M metagenome (GOLD analysis project Ga0206942, IMG submission 153253) | Enriched cells from forest soil in Barre Woods Harvard Forest LTER site, Petersham, Massachusetts, United States -... | ecosystem: Environmental > Terrestrial > Soil > Temperate forest > O... | reverse complement strand
ACCCTTCAGCTGGGCAAAATAGCTCTCAAGAGCCTGCCTGACGCTATCATGCAGCGGCTGGTTTTTATGCGCAACAGTAAAAGGCGACACAGCTTTTTGTGTGGAGTCTGTTGTCTCAATATTTGTATTAGTAGCCATTGTTATCTCTCAATCAAATAATTCCAATTAAAATTTCAGGGCCTGCCGACTATTGGTTGACTCAACAGACACTCATTTCTTCCCAAGGAAGGTATTGTACACTATTGCTCGTAGTTCGATCAATTGGTGAGTTAAAGTTTATTCGATATTACCTTCAAAGGCGTTTTCCTTCCAGCCTAACCCATTCATTTTTTTGCATAACAGGTCTTTTGAAATGAAACCAGGGCGCATAGGCTGCCATCACCTGCTCGGCCTGTTCAAGCAAAATGCCGGATAAAAGCAAATCACTGCCTGCATGCGTCAATACGGCGAATCGCGGAGCAAGTTCAATCAGTGGTTCTGCCAGAATATTCGCAATTAAAACATCGACTGGCGAATCCAGCAACTCTGTTTCATGCGGGAAACAGGTAGACAAACGAGCGATAACATCCTGATTACGTTGACCATTTTTCAATGTAGCTTCAAGCGCCTGGGGATCATTATCCACTGCCGTTACTTTTTTGGCGCCCAGCTTTAACGCAGCCAGCCCTAAAATCCCGGAACCACAACCATAATCCATCACAACCGGTTCGCCCTGAACATGCTGGTCCAGCCATTCGAGACAAAGCGATGTCGTCGGATGTGTTCCTGTTCCGAAAGCAAGACCCGGATCCAGAATCACATTGATAGCCAATGCATCCGGAGGCGTTTGCCAGCTCGGACAAATCCATAACCGTTTGCCAAATCGGGCAGGCTTGAAATATTCCAGACACACCCGCACCCAATCCTGATCAGCCAAATCATTCAGATGAACATTTTTAATGAGTCCGGAAGCCCGTTGATCTTCCATGTAAGCTAACAAGGGACCTAGTTTCAATGAATGATCAAAGAGGCCAATCACAATGGTTTCTTGCCAAAAATGCAAGGCGCCGGGCGCGGGTTCGTAGACAGGCTGATCACCGGCATCCTGAAAAGTAACCGCTTGCGCCCCCAGTAAAGCCAGCTGATCGCTAAGTGAATCCGCATAATCTGCAGTTGTTGTAACGTGTAATTCAATCCAGGGCATAATATTACTCTGTCAAACAAAGCATGTTGACGATTACTATTTTTTATTTATTTTACGAGAAAACAGGACGTTTTCGAGAGACAAATCCGCGAAGGATGCGCGTATTTGTCGTTAAAATAAATAAAAAATAGTAATCGTCAACATGACTTATAAATTCAACCATTGTTCAAGATAATGAATATTCACAATCCCACGCTGAAAAGTATTCCCGCGCAAAATATCCTGATGCAATGGCAAATTCGTTTTAATGCCATCAATCACCGTTTCGTCCAGCGCATTACGCATTTTCGCCAGTGCAATTTCACGCGTTTCACCATGCGCAATGATTTTTGCAATCAGTGAATCATAATAAGGCGGCACTTTATAGCTGCTATAAATATGCGAATCGATGCGAACACCCGGCCCACCTGGCGCATGAAAATGGGTAATAGTGCCAGGACACGGCGTAAAGTTACGTGGATCTTCTGCATTGATACGACATTCAATCGCATGACCACTGATTTTAATATCGGATTGTTTCAGTGTAAGCTTTTGTCCGGATGCAATACGAAATTGCTCCTTCACAATATCAATACCGGTAATCATTTCGGTAATGGGATGTTCAACCTGAATACGCGTATTCATTTCTATGAAATAGAATTCGCCATTTTCATACAGAAATTCAAACGTACCGGCACCACGATACTGCATATCACGACATGCTTTCGCACAGCGCTCACCGATGGCTTGACGTTGCTCCGGTGTAATCCCCGGTGCCGGTGCTTCTTCAATAATTTTTTGATGACGACGCTGGATCGAACAATCGCGCTCACCGAGATGAATCGCATTACCCTGACCGTCACCGAGCACCTGAATTTCAATGTGGCGCGGCGTGAGCAGATATTTTTCCATGTACACTTTGTCATTGTTAAATGCTGCACCTGCTTCCGTACGCGTCATTGCAATGGCATTCAGCAAATGGGATTCCGTGTGAACCACCCGCATACCGCGACCGCCACCACCCCCGGCTGCCTTGATGATAATCGGATAGCCAATCTCGCGCGCCATTTTGACCGTCGCTGCAGGATCTTCTTCGCCAATTGGCTCACTGGATCCTGGCACACAGGGAATACCCAATGCGCGCATGGCTTGAATCGCCGCTACTTTATCGCCCATTTGACGAATACTGTCAGGCTTCGGACCAATAAAAATAAAGCCGCTTTTTTCAACCTGTTCCGCAAAATCGGCGTTTTCTGCGAGAAATCCATACCCTGGATGAATGGCAACAGAATCCGTAATTTCAGCTGCACTGATAATGGCAGGAATACTGAGATAACTTTCATTCGGTGCAGGGGGTCCAATACAAACAGATTCATCAGCCAGCCGAACATGCATCAAATCCCGGTCAGCCGTGGAATGCACGGCCACTGTTTTGATGCCCATTTCCTTACAGGCTCGGAGAATACGCAAGGCAATTTCGCCACGATTGGCGATAACAACTTTATTTAACATAACCCCTGCCTCTTATTCAATCACAACTTATTCAATTACAACTTATTCAATTACAACCAGTGGCTGATTAAATTCAACCGGTACGCCACTTTCAACCAGAATGGCCGTGATCGTACCTGTCTTGTCAGCTTCAATCTGGTTAAACATTTTCATTGCTTCAATCAGGCAAAGTGTATCGCCGGGTTTGACAACCTGCCCGACCTGGATAAACGCTTTTGCGCCGGGTGAAGGCGACAGATAAACTGTTCCAACCATCGGCGCCTTGACAGAATGTTTATGACTGGCAGCAACAGATTCCGCAGACGCTGGCGAGTTTGATGCGCTCGTCGCGGAAGAAGACTCGGCAGGCAAGGTGTAAGTCTGCGGCACACTCATCATCGCAGGCACCGACTTGCTGGTTTCCCGACTGATACGTACCGATTCCTCGCCTTCATGAATTTCAATTTCAGCAATACCGGTTTCTTGTATCAGATCAATCAATTTGCGAATTTTTCGCAAGTCCATAGCCATAACGTACAGTACTCCTATCGCGTTGCAGTCGTAAGATAATGATGAGCATATTGAAGTGCCAGTGAATATCCCATTGCGCCAAGGCCAGTAATACATCCCACTGCAATATCTGAAAAATAAGAGAGATGACGAAAAGATTCCCGGCTATGAATATTGGATAGATGGACTTCAACAAAAGGTTTGTTTACTGCGAGTAATGCATCACGGAGCGCGACGCTGGTATGCGTCAGACCAGCCGGATTAAAAATAATAAAATCGGTCATGTCTCGCAAACAGTGGTGGATGCGATCAATCAGAACAGATTCTGCATTGCTTTGTAAAAAAGACAGGGAATGTGAGAGCTCCAGAGCCTCAGCTGTCAGACGAATATTCATTGCATCCAATGTATCGTGACCGTAAATGCCCGGCTCCCGGGAACCCAGCAAATTCAGGTTGGGACCGTGTAAAACCAATATCTTTGACATGCCTGTGAGCACCTTGTTCTGTATTAACCATCCGCCCGCGAATCTGGATCCCGCGGACGAGCCGCGGGACGCAGGCGGGTGAACTGCATTCTGCATGAACTTTATGTTCTTGTCCAGATAACAGAAGTTAGGAGAAGTTAGCTACATTTACAGCGGAGGCGCATTACCAGTGACACTTTTTTCCTGTTGCGTACGGCCTCTGAAATAGCGATGACGAATCATTTCAATCAGCGGCGGCATCAGCGATAGAATAATAATGGCAAGAATCACCAAAGAAAAGTGTTGCTTCACAAAAGGAATATTGCCAAACAGATAACTGCCATACACGAGCCCGCCAATCCAGAGCAGCGCGCCCACCAGATTAAAAATAAAAAACTGGCGATATTTCATATAACCTACGCCTGCGATAAATGGCACCAGCGTACGAACAATTGGAATAAAACGCGCAATAATAATGGCCTTGCCGCCGTAACGCTCATAAAAAACATGCGCTTTTTCAATGTGTTTTTTATTAAAAATCCAGGAGTTTCCGGAACGGAATACTTTAGGTCCAATCCAGTTTCCAACAAAATAGTTCAAGCCATTGCCGCTGACAGACGCAATGACCAGAAAGAAAAATAGCAGATGAATATTCAATACGCCTGACATACTGGCTGTTAATGCGCCTATCGCGAATAACAGGGAGTCACCCGGCAAAAAAGCTGTAAAAATAATGCCTGACTCACAAAAAATAATGAGAAACAACAATGCATACGTCCATGCACCATACGCTGTCACGAAAGCAATAAGATGCTCGTCAATATGCAAAATAAAATTGATTAGAGAGTGCAAGGTATCCATTACGATCTCAAATTATGTAAATATCAAACCGGCTGCTGCTGCCAGCAAGGCTGTAAGTGGGCTTTATACCTGATAATTCTTCTGCCAACCGCGGCCTTTTTACCACAACGCGCCGAGTGGCACAAGCAAGAGCCGCCTGCAGCAACAAACCCGCATCCACATCATCCCCGACAATGTCATGAAAAATCCGCATATCCAGTTTGGACAAGGCGGATTTTCTACGCTGTGGAAACATAGGGTCCAGATAGACGATATCTGGCTTATCATTTGTCTCATTTAACCAGACAGTGGCATCCGCCAGAATGAGCTTCATCCGTTTGATGAAAGGTGCAATCGTTGCATTCTGCAGGCCTCGTTCCAGGCCATCTTTCAATAACGCATGAATAATGGGTGACCGCTCTATCAGCTGGATAGTAAATCCGGATGACGCCAGGATAAAACTGTCCCGGGCAAGCCCCGCTGTGGCATCGATAATCAGACAGTCATCATGGCTTTTTAGACCCATCGCGCGCACGAGGGCTTCCTTGCGCATAGAGATATTTTCACGGCGATAATTCATTTTTTTAGATGAAAAATCAATATAAAGTGGTCGTGATTTTTCGCCGGTTTTTTGCAAACCCAGATAGTCTGGCGTCAGCAAGAGCAGATAATCCGCCTCTGCCTGAAAGGGAAGACCCAGCTCGTCTGCAAGCGCGCGGGCCGCGGACACCCGTTCGGTACAGGATGTAAAAACTGCCATCATGAAAAAGTTTCGCAAGAGTAAAGCGGGAGAGTATAATACAAAATCACTTTTCGCGTATGCCGAGTTGAATCATGCCTATCCATCCAGTCAGCCGCCACTTTCCACAGACACGTTTACGTCGAATGCGTACAGATCCATTTTCCCGTCGTTTGATGGCCGAAACGCATTTGTCAGTAGATCATCTGATTTATCCGCTTTTTATTGTGGAAGGCACAAATCGACAGGAAGTGATTCATTCCATGCCGGGTATTTCACGCCTCAGTATGGATTTATTATTGAAAGAGGCCGAAGAGCTGGTCCGTTTAAATATTCCAGCGATTGCACTTTTTCCCGTGATAGATGAATCGAAAAAAAGCTTGCTTGCAGAAGAAGCCTTTCAACCTGATGGATTAATACAACGCGCTGTCCGCGCACTCAAACAATCCTTTCCAACACTGGGCGTGATAACGGATATCGCGCTGGATCCCTACACGTCGCATGGACAGGATGGGGTGGTGGATGAAAACCGGTATGTTCTGAACGACAAAACAACTGATATTCTGGTTAAACAGGCGTTATCACATGCAGAAGCCGGTGCCGATATGGTGGCGCCTTCCGATATGATGGATGGTCGCGTAGGTGCCATTCGCAACGCGCTGGAAGCGCATCATTTCGTGAATACGAAAATTCTCGCGTACTCGGCAAAATATGCATCCGCTTTTTATGGCCCGTTCAGAGAAGCTGTCGGTTCAGCAAAATTGTTGGGAAAAGCCGATAAATTTCAGTATCAGATGGACCCACGCAATGCCAATGAAGCCTTGCATGAAATCACGCTCGATTTGCAGGAAGGTGCCGATATGGTGATGATCAAGCCTGGCATGCCCTATCTCGATATCGTACACAGGGTAAAAGAATTATTTCGCGTGCCCACATTTGTTTATCAAGTCAGCGGTGAATATGCCATGCTAAAAGCGGCCGCGCAATTGGGTTGGCTGGATGAAAAAGCCGTGGTGATGGAATCATTGATATCGATCAGGCGGGCAGGTGCCGATGCCATTCTGACCTATTTTGCGAAACAGGTTGCGCAATGGTTGCAGGAATAGGGCGTGTTTACAATTGATAATTTTTATTCATTTTATCGACAAATACGTGCATCGTTCACGGATTTGTCTTTCGAAAACCTCCTGTTTTCTCATAAAATGAATAAAAATTATCAATTGTAAACACGCCCTGGGTAAATGGTAACATTGGCCAAAAAGGGGATTTTTGTAACTATATGATTATACAGAACTTTTTTATTTTTCGTGCAAAAAAATTCGGCGGGATGTTTGCAACTATATGATTAATAAGAAATTTTTTGACTTCTTCCGGTGGATGATGATCGATGAACTTCTCTCCCCATTATTCACCACTGAATGGGGTCGACGCACCGGTCTCACTGCAGCGATGACCATGAGCATTCTGGCGCTGGTTATTTTCGTTCATACCCTTTTTACTTTTTATAGTGATATCCGCCTAACGCAATCTCATACCCGGCACTCGGAAAATTCGCTTCAGGGAAATAATCAGCTGGCCTATCTGATTACGCAGTTACCGGAATGGCATTTGTTTGGGAAATATGGTGTCGTTGAACAATCAGCCATTTTACCAGTGACGAGCTTACAAATTCGCCTGATTGGTGTCATCAAATCCACGCCAGAAAAGTTTTCGCGTGTTATCATTTCAGAGGAGAATCAGCCGGGCAAAATCTACAGCACGGGTGACACGCTTCCTGCAACCGGTGTCAGGATTTATGCTATTACAGAAGAGGGGGTTGTACTGAATAATTCAGGACGTTTGGAAAAATTGCCCTTGCCACGGCCACCCCTGATATTTCAGGGCATGCCGAAACCCTTGGGAGAATAAGTCGTGCAGCTTAATCGATGCTTATTGCTGATCCTGATGTGCCTGATGCTGGCCGCGTGCGCATGCACGAAAATGGCACAGGATTTGCAAGCAGGCAAAGCATCATTTGAAAGCGGTCACTACAAAAAAGCATTTCATCAACTGCTGCCTCTTGCCGTCAAGTGCAGGGCAGAAGCGCAATACGCTGTAGGTTATATGTATTATTATGGCTATGGTGTTTCCGAAGATACCGAGTCAGGCATTTTCTGGATGACAAAAGCTGCAGAACAAAATTACCAGCCCGCGTGTAAGGCATTGGAATTGTTACAACATCCCCCGCCGCCTGCAGAATACCAATCGGTTATACCGGTGGATCAGTCCAGTCCTTATGAAAATCACAGGGAACGCGTGCTCGGTGGCGAACAACAATATATTCCTGTGACTACCCATTCAAGACCTAAAAGAGTAGCTTACGTGGAAGAAAAGGAAAGTCCTGCAGAACCGCCGGTTAAAATAGCCAGTTCACAGGAAGAAAAGCAGGTGCCGCATCAGGAAGAACCGGCACGAAAATATGCGCTGCAACTGTATGGCAGCTATCATTTGAGTGCAGTGAAAGATCTGCAATTGCAATTACAGTTAAAAAACACCGGTCATATTTATCAGACAACGCATGAAGGTAAAGACTGGTATGTGCTTACATTTGGAAATTTTGTTACCGCAAGCGAAGCAAGCGCTACGCAGAAAAATTTACCGGGTGGGTTGAAAGAAATGCATCCGTGGGTGAGAAATGTGAATGAATTGCATCTGATTTAATAAATAACTTTTTTATGTCAATTACAGATAATCATCATGATCTTGAGCGATATTGCGAGGTATTTTACCTTTATAAAAATGGTTATCCGTAAAAAAGAAATCTTGAGTGAAAGCTTCGCCGACACAATCAATCTTTTCTTTTGCCTGATAAAGATCAGTGTTTATTTTTTTATTATCCATATAGATTCCTAACGTACAATAATCCTTGTTTCCTTATTATCTTTTCGCGCAAAAAGCTCACCTTTGCTTTCGTCTACCTTCACCACAACTTGTAATATCGCCAAGGCTTTATGCTCACTAAATCCATTTTAAAGCTACTTGGGTTATATTGACAAGCAAGTTTTCGTATCGTACTTTACCCGGCTATTTTAATTTATAAATGGAAGTTTTAATTATGCCTGAAATTAGTCGTTTTCTCGGAATAATAATTTATATGTATTTTAATGACCATAATCCACCACATTTTCACGTACAATATAACAACTTCAAGGCTATAATAGATATTGAGAAACTGGCCATTATAGGTGGCAGCTTGCCCGCTCGCGTACTTGGCATGGTAGTTGAATGGGCCGAGCTTAATCAAATGGCGTTAAAGACTAATTGGGAAAGTTTAATTAAAACAGGCAATTATTCAAAAATAGCTCCATTGGTTTAAAGGTGCTTAGGCATGATTCAGGTAACAGAAGCACGCTATATCGATCAATATAAAATCTATTTGGTTTTTAATGACCATAGGGAAGGTATTGTCGATTTTAAAGCTGTCATAACGAAGGATCACCGTCCTATTATTGCTGAACTTATTAATATCGATAAGTTTAAAAAGTTTAAAGTGGAAGCTGATACAATCGTTTGGGAGAATGGGCTAGATTTTGCACCTGAATTCTTGTATGAAAAACTAGAGCTAAACTAGGCTTCAGGTCTCTGAGCATTTTCTCAAGTGTTCACGCCATCAACTGAAGCGTCATCCCGAGATTACCACCACATCCGCATTCACTTCCCCTGACGCGCCTGTCGGCATAACCGTTATCTGTGAAACAATAATATTATATTTTTTTCCAAGCCCGGTTAAAAAAGCCAGCAACTGATCAAAATTCATTTTATTCACATTCATTTGCACCGACTCATTTTCAGTCTGACGAAGCTGAGTCACATGAGAAGTAAATTGACTTTTATTAATTTCATTCTGCAAGGTTCCCAGAATCGATTGCGTTAATTGCTGGTGTTTTTCCTGAGACGTTTTAACCAAATGCTGAATCAGCTGATCTGCATTTTGCATCGAATTTAACGTAATTTGCCCATGCTGAATGCGTATGCGTAAATTATCATTCATATCAGAAAGTGGCGACCAAACGATTTCATACAATAAAAATAAAATAACAACAATACTACCAATTGCCAGCGACTGTTTTTCACGCAAGGGTAAATTTAACCACCAATCCTTCATGACACACCTCGCTCGATCAGCAAACTTGCCTTCACCTGTTGACCCGCTTCTGCCGCACCTTGCTGCTTCACCTTCAAACCTTGCGACATCAATGCACGCGTCAGATTATCCAGATCGTTAAACGTATTGGCTGTTAATTCCAGCGTTAACACATCATCACGAAAATCCATACTTTTTAACTGCACCGTATTTGTTTTTGATAATTGACTGCCTGCCTTGGCCAAAAAAATTAAAAAATAATTTTTATTCGTCTTTTCTTCCAATTCAGACAATTTGGCTTGCATGCGTTCACGTGGAGAAACAACACTGCTCGCCTGTGGAAAATTATTTTTATAAATCCGATTTATTCCGGCTTCAATCTTTTTTGACTCATGATGCAAAATAAAAAAAGAAATAATTTGGGAAAAAAATGACAGAAAAACACACGCAAGTGTAGCATACAATGCATAAGCCCAGATTTTTCTGGACTCGGATGATTTACGCTTCGGCTGATACGCACCTTGCAATAAATTAATGGAAGTGGCTGAGTTAACCCAGGCAGGCAACGTTTCCAGCCAATCCAGTTCGGACAAATGAATTTCATTCAACAGAATAGAATCCGATTGTAAATGAAGCGGTGTGGAAAACGTATTGTAAACATGGATGCATTCCGGTTTTACCAATGCTGTCTGAACCGCAAGATCGATTAACACAGATAAATTGGCATGCTCGCCACTGAATCCTTGCCAGGTATTTTGTCGAACTGTTGCTGCATCCGGAAGAACAGTCGCGGACCAGCTTTTTTCAATGAGTGGTAATAAAAAAACGGCAGAACACAGTTCAGCCGGAACGATCTCGTATTGTTTTAACAATGCAATCCATTCATCCATTTTTTTACGTGCAACAATAGCTGTCGGAAGCGTACCTTCCGGTTGATAATCGGCAACTGCAAAATGCAACTCATGCACATCATCAATCAGCTGTTCTTCCAGCGCAAACGGTAACGCTTGCAACAAACGCTGACGATTTAATTTGGGTAAGGGAAGGTCGGTTAACAAAACATCGACTGCGGGTACGACAACAATCGTTTCATTTAATTTATCAGCAGACAGAAGATCCGATAAATGACCTCGCAAGACAGTGCGTTCAACTTCCTCGTCTTCACAAATCACCCAGCTTGCCTGTGATAGCTCAATCGAATGCAGATAGATAATCGTCCGTCGGGTCATACTGTTCCTTTACTTTGCCACACAATGATCACCGCAGGTTGCGAGTTTTTTAAAAGCCGCATCATGAGCGTATACAATGTGATGTGTTGATCGCCTATTGTTACATGAGTTTTTACTAAAAAAAAGTCGCTTGATACAGCCAGATTTCCCTCTGCAAAAGGATTATTCTGAATATCCGGAAAATTTTTCAACATATCCAGACTTGAGAGCGGTGACTGACGTCGAAATTGATCCAGTGCCTTGGCCGTTTCAGCCTTAACCGTCGGTGAAAAACTCATGATGACAGGAATCGGCGCGCTGTTAATATTGATTTTGGTTTTGACTGGCAGTGCAGTGATATACGGTTCGAGTTTTGTATAAAGCGCCGGTGTCATTCCCTGAACCAGAAGCAACTCGCTGACACTCGCCATCGTTTGATGCGCCGAACGATACGGCGGATTAAGTTTTGCATAAGCCTGATCGAATCGCGTGTTGTTTAATCCCGGTGTAATCCAGTCAACCACGCCAAGAGTAATATTTTTTGCGGCGGCCAAATTCATGTTGGGTGCCACAAGCTGAATCAATCGCGCGAAGACAACCTGGGATGGCGCATCGGTCAAATTATTTAAATTCATTTTTCCTTGCGCATCTTCAATGACACTCCAGATTTTTGCACTGTCTCTGGCAGTATTAACGGGTGACGTAATCGGTGTGCGGTCAATCACTTTCGCAGATTGCTTTTGTTTAAAATCATTTACGAGCTGATCTTTCGCCCAGGCAATCGATCCTTCCGCACTCAAATTAGCCTGCGTATTATTCAGGATTAATTCAGTGCGACGTGTATCAATGGCCAAATGTGCAATCATTGCAATCGCCGCCGCGGCCACGAGTGCAGTAACAAACAATGCAACGATGATAGCGGTTCCCCGTTGTGCGATGATATTAATTCGGATTTGCAATGGATTGCCCTGCAATAATATAAAGCTGACTTATCTTACCCCAATCACGCAATGTCAGGGAAACACGAACAGCTCTCGGTAGCGCTGCATTTTTCTGAGATGACAACGGCCAGACTGTTTGAAAGTGATTTTTATCATCCAGATATTCAAAACGTAAATCACTCACCGCATTTAATAATACGCGCGCATCCGGTTTTATTTCCGTTGCCTGATCCAGCACGCTCCATGTAAATCGTCTGAGAACTCCACCATTTAATTGATAACGCGTCCGTTGCAATGTACTTCGTCGTAATTGCCCCAAAGGATTGTCCAACCCGGCATGCGTAAAAGTGATCATGCTGGACGTGCCGGTAAATCCCTGCGATTTTCCTGACTCATCCGTAACAGGTCGATTGATTGCCTGCTCCAGATCACGTGATATAAATAATAAAGCTACTTGCAACCCGGCAAGACGCACTGCTTTTTTTTCAGCTAACGCCTGCGTGCCTAAAACATTATGCAATGCACCCACCACAATCATTGAAACAAGACTAAAAATAAAAAGTGCGACAATAATTTCTACCAGTGTAAAACCACGTATTTTTTGATATGTGTTTTTATAATTGGCTGGCATATAAATAACTTTCCATCTGAGCAAATCTTTTATCATCCGGCTGATGATAAACATCCACAGTAATCTGGCGAATGCGCGGATTAGGCGTCAAATTCATCGAAGCTTTCCATGTCCAGAGTTGGCCGAGTGTCTGATCGTTTCCGGATAATTGATCTGGCGCGCCTGGTACTTTAATGAGACCCACACGAATAGTATTTATAATATCCGTTCCAATCAGGGTCGCGAGGGTTCTATTTTGCAAATAAAGCGTATTTCTTATGTTTTGCGATGCGGATTTAATGACGGCCGTCAGGGCAATACTCAGAATGGCCATTGCGATCAGGACTTCAATCAATGTTAATCCCTTTTCAGTCTGTCTGGAAGATCGCACTGGTCACCTCACCGCTCGCTTTTCCCGTCACTTGATAATACGGTTTTTCACCCTGTTTGCCTATAAAGATCACAAAAGGCGTCAAGTCATTGCCGGGTGTAATAATGAATTTAGGCTCGCCGTTCGCGGGAATGACTTCATCGCGGATTTTAAGTGTAATCTGTGAATGGACAGGAAGTGCATGGGATCGCAATGCAGGTACATTGATTGGAACCCAACGATCTGCATCTGTTTTTGCATCGTGCTCAACAATATAAAACTGAAATGCACGCGCAGTAAATGCGAGCCCCAGCGTCGCAGGACGCAACATGGCTTCCTGCTCTGCCAGCATGATGGCATTCACCAGCTGATGCGTCAGTGTTTCGTATTCCTTACGCTGATTGAAATGAATCGTGATCACAGCCACACCTGCAACGATGCTGATAATCACCATCACGATGAGCACTTCAATCAGCGTAAAACCGACTTTTTTCTTCATGAAGAAGTATTGGCATCCGTATTCAGATTATCAATTTCACTATTGCCGTCTTTCCCTTTGGGACCAAAACTGAAGATACGCAATTTTTCATTATCATTTACGTATTGATATTCCTGACCCCATGGATCCATCGGCATCTGTTGCAGATAGCCATCCGACTTCCAGCTTTGTGGCTGCGGTGAGGTTGTCGGTTTTTTAACAAGTGCCTGCAATCCCTGATCGGTTGTTGGATACATTCCGTTATCCAGTTTATATAAATCCAGTGCACTTTGAATCACCAGTAAATCCTGCTTAACCTTTACGACGCGTGCCTGTTCAGGGCGACTCATGATTTTAGGAATAATAATGGCAGCCAGAATACCCAGAATCACCACCACGACCATGACTTCAACTAATGTAAAACCCGCTGATTTTTTCATGTTTTTTTACCCTGAAATAAGACAAGGAGGCTAGTATAATAAAGATTGATAAATATAGAAATCAATGGTTATACTTGTATCAGGGATTTGCTATTTAAGCGAAACATGCTTAAAATGTAAACAAAAGCAACAAAAGGGAAGCAGTAAACATAACTTATTATTAATCAAAGAGTTACTGTACGAGGATTCACATTATGGGTAACAATATCCCGAAAAGAAAAAGTAATGTTATCTCAGGCGTCACGGAAGGAACCCCGGTTACTAGCAAGGAAGATGGCAAAAAAGCTGTCAAACATCTTGATGGCAAACTGGGTGCAGTTTACGAAAAACTCAAACAGGCTAAAGTCGCCTTCACTGCCTTGACATTGCTACATCTCGGCAACGAAAAAAACAACAGGGCTTTCCTGGATAAACAAGTTGAAGTAATTAGCCAAAAGCTCGATAAAATCGCTGAAGCCACCAACAATTTAAGAGACGAAGCCAGAGCTCATCTGGAAGCGAAAAAAAGCGCTGCACAGGCAGCTGCACCCGAAAAACCACAGGCAACATCGGGGCGCACACCTGGCAAAAGCAGATAATAACCTCGGTTATTATTCGTTCAATTAGGAGATATAAATGTTCGACCGGTTGCAAAAGCCTTTTCTCACTGTTGAAACCGGCGAAGCCTATCAGCCTATCCGTTTGACTTATGATTTGAATGAGTCAAATGGATTGGTCTCCACATTGGACAAATTGCAATGCGTTGAAAAAAATCCGAATGCCAGTTCCTGGAACTGGTATTGGAAAAATGAATGCGACGACATGCACTTTGAGTCTCTTGAATCTTTCCGTAAAAACCCCGAACATCCTGTGCGACTCGGTACCATTACCGTTAGGGACAACAAACTTTTTTTAAACTTGCCTTCCTTCAAACGTGCCTGCATGGCCGTACCTTTCTTCCACAAAATGGTCAGCAAAAGCATCGCCAAAGTGCATCACGCGGATTTTCTCAACAAAGTATTTGCGACAGATGAAAGACTACCTCACGGTTTTTCTGAAATGTTTAAGGAAAACGAGCTGGATCGCATTCTTCACGAGCGAGTTGAAAGTTACAACAAGGTGAAAGAAGAATGTGAAAATGCAGCCACCGCCGAAGAAGCGCTGCGTATTTTATCAGAATACACGCATTCGGAAGCAGGAAGAAAGCTGCCTTATGCAGAACGTTATGTGTTTGAACTACAAAATCAGGATGACCCGGATGTGGTTTTCCTCGGATTCTATATTTATCTACGCGGTCGTGAACTGGTCGCTATCAAGCGCTGGTTTGGTGAATCCGGTTATTCCCTTGCAGATGCAGCCGATGAAACCGTTGAAGCGGTGTTTGGCGGGCTGGGTATTGATATCATTGAGTAAAAGTTGAGAATACACTCTAACCTACCCATTAAACTGATCCAGCTGAAAAATAGGCAACAACACAGCCAATACAATAAATAAAACAATACCACCCATCAGTAAAATAATCGCAGGCTCAAACAAAGCCAGACTGGTCTCAATCAAACGCGCAATATCGCCTTCCTGGTTGTTCGCGGCGCGTTCCAGCATCGTGTCCAGTTGACCACTGGATTCACCACTCGCAATCAAATGAATACTCATGGGTGGAAAATACGTTGTTTGTTTCAAGGCCAGATAAATATTGGCACCTTCACGCACACGGTTCACAGCTTCGGAAACCGCTTTCCTGATCGGTAAACTGGTGATGAGCGCTGATGAAATCGTCATCGCTTCCAGCACAGGCACACCTGTCGATGAAAGAATCGCAAAAGTACGTGAAAAACGCGCTGTATTAACTACTTTAATCGCATTGCCAACCACCGGGATACGCAAAAAGAGACGATGCATTTTTTCTCGAAATGCCATGTTTTTTTTCATTCGATAACGAAATAAAATAGTGCAAGCAAACAATACGATTAACACATACAATCCAACACTCTGAATGCCCGTGCTAATCGCAATCAGAATTTGCGTCATTTCCGGCAATTGCTGGCCGGTATTGCTATACACAGCAATCATTTTAGGCACGACAAATTCCAGCAAAAATCCCACAATACCGATCGCAACAAAAATCATAATCACAGGGTAAATCAATGCATGCATGATTTTCTGACGCATGGCATATTGCTGCTCGGTATAATCTGCCAAACGCTGCAAGACGATATCCAGATGCCCGGATTTTTCACCGGCTGCAACCGTCGAACAATATAAATTTGAGAAAGCGTCCGGAAAATCGCGCAAGGCAGAAGCCAGCGCGTGCCCTTCCAGTACTTTACTCCGCACGGATAATATCAGACCTTTCGAACGGGGTTTTTCCGTTTGTTCTGACACCGCTGCCAATACTTCCTCGATCGGTAAACCGGCTGAAAGCAATGTTGCCATCTGACGCGTCATCAGCGACAACTCTTTAACTGTGACGGATTGCTTGCGTGAACTGTTTAAAAAAGTGGAAAATGTTTTTTCCCCTTTTCCATGAGCCGCCGACATATCCAATGGCATCAGATTTTTTTCGCGTAATAATTGACGAGCGTGTTTTGCAGAATCGGCTTCAATAATGCCTTTTTTTCGCGTACCGGATGCATCGATTGCCGTATAATGAAACGCTGCCATTGTATTATTCCTCGCTCGTGACTCGAATCACTTCTTCAAGAGAAGTCTCTCCTGTCAGCACGCGTTTATAACCATCCTGTCGAATGCTCGGAAACAGCGTACGCGCGTATTTTTTTAATTGGGGCTCGGGTTGATGATCATGAATCATGGCTCGTAATTTATCGTCAATCATAATCAGTTCATACACACCACTACGACCACTGTAACCACTTTGTCGGCAATGCACACACCCTTCCGGATAATAAATAACAGGCGCCGGGTCACTGGGCACACCCATTAATTCACACTCACTCGCATCCGCTTTTTCCGGTTTCTTGCAATGAGAACACAACAAACGCAACAGGCGTTGCGCGAGCACACCAATTAAACTGGATGATAATAAAAAAGGCTCAATACCCATATCATCCAGACGCGTAATCGCACCAATTGCACTATTGGTATGTAATGTCGATAAAACCAGATGCCCGGTTAAGCTCGCTTGCACTGCAATTTGCGCGGTTTCCAGATCGCGAATTTCACCAATCATCACCACATCCGGATCCTGACGCAGGATCGAACGCAATCCTTTGGCAAACGTCATGTTCACCTTGTAATTCACCTGCGTTTGTCCGATACCCGACAAATCATATTCGATAGGATCTTCTACAGTTAAAATATTACGGACATGCGTATTTAACGCACTCAATGCGGCATACAACGTGGTCGTTTTACCGGATCCGGTGGGACCTGTTACCAGAATAATGCCATGTGGCATGGCAATCAGTTTCTGCATCAGTTGCAAGGTATGCGGCATCATCCCGAGATCTGCCATATCGAGTCGTGCCGATTGTTTATCCAGCAAACGTAACACCACGCGTTCACCATGACTGGTTGGCATCGTGGAAACACGCACATCCACGGCGCGCCCGGCAATACGTAACGTAATGCGACCATCTTGTGGTAATCGTTTCTCTGCAATATCCAGCTTCGCCATGACCTTGATGCGCGAGACAATGAGTGGCGCCAGAATGCGTTGCGGCTCCAGCACTTCTCGCAACACACCATCCACACGAAAACGTACCATGATACGATCTTCGAATGTTTCAATATGAACATCGGATGCGCTTTCTTTAATGGCTTCACTGAGTAACGCATTCAGCAAACGAATAATCGGCGCATCATCCTGACGCTCCAGCAAATCTTCGGGCTTCGGAAGTTCCTGGATCAAATCAAATAAATTCATGGTTTCACCCATGTCTTCCGCCATCAGCATGGCCGTGTTGCTATCGGTTTCATAATTTTTGACGAGTAATTTATTAAAATGCTCATCATTAACCTGTTCCAGAATCAGTGGCACATTCAAATGACGGCGAAGCTCGTTTAAAATGGGAATCCCGGGATGACCACGATAAATAATTCTGGCCTGATTATTTTCCATTCCCATAAACAGGACGCCATTACGTCTTGCGAATGAAAAGGGAATGGGATTCATCGCTGCCATTAATTGATCTTCTCAAAAGGTTTCGGCAACTCCGTATTATTTTTCCACGGCGGCAGCACAAACGGTGCCTTGGCAGGTACTTTATTTAAATCTTCTGGCCAGTTAATTTGTGCATTGCGAATTTTCGTATATTTCGTATTTGTGATCGCCGCGTAATCATCCGGATTGCGCAAAATGGTCGGCTTCAGAAAAACCAGTAAATTTTTCTTTTGCACTTGCCTGTTTTTTTGCGTAAACAACAAACCCACGACAGGCAAATCACCGAGAACAGGCACTTTATTGATTGTTTCGTTCACGTTATTGCTGATTAAACCACCCAGCACCAGGACATCCTGACTGTTAATAATGACCGCATTCTGAATATTGCTCGTGTTAATAATCGGCGTTAATCCAGGCGAATTGGGATTCTGCAAGGTATCATTTTTTAAATTAATCACAAGACGCACAGCATCACCCAGATTAATTTGTGGAATGACCTGAAGTTTGAGTGTGACAGGCTTCGTTTCAATCGTGTTAAAAGGCGTTACCGTGTTCGCACCACCGGTTGTCGCATAGGAACCCGTCTGCATGGGAACATCCTGACCAATTTCCAGAATCGCTTTTTGATTATCCAGAACCGCGATGGAAGGTGTGGATAAAATATTGGAACCCGACTGGTTTTGCAGAATATTTAAAATAGCCACAATGCTGGTATTGGGAATAATACCGACATTGCCCGCACCGGGCACTGGAAAGTCCGTGGGATTGGTGGGAGTTGGAATCGTTGCTGCACCGGTTAATGATCCCCATTGAATCCCAAGATCTTTCAAGCTGCTTTGATCGACTTCCACAATAATGCCTTCAACCAACACCTGCGCGGGACGAATATCCAGCTTCGCCACAACGGAATTCAGTGCTGTCATCATGGTCGGTGGTGCGGTGATAATGATAGCATTGGTATTCGGTTCTGCCTGAATGGTTGTCAGATTTTCAGGCGTCTTGCTCGTTTCCTTACCGGTTGCAGCTATCGACACGGCAGCTGCAACCGGCGCATCCTTACCCACTTCCTTGCCCATCATGTTCTGGGCAATTTTACCCAGTAATGGCGCGAATTTTACGGCTTGCAAATAACGCAGATAAATCACTTCTGTATTACCTTGCGAACCGCTCGATGGCGTATCCAGATGCGTAATCAGATATTTGGTATGCAAGCGTGCCGCCTTGTTACCGCTTAATAAAATACTGTTGCTGCGCTCATCTGCCGCAATGGAAACCAGCGGAGCATCGCCCGATGCACGCGCTGCATTTTGCAGGTTATTTAACACAGTCACCAACTGCGAAGCAGACGCCTGATGCAGAGGCACGACATCGATATTATTGGAAGACGTTTGATCGATATGACGGATGATATTGGCAATGCGCTGTAAATTATTCGCACGTCCCAACAATATCAGGACATTGCCAGGCGTATAGGCCGACACATTGCTCCACTGCGGCATGAGCGGACGAATAACGGGAATCAACTGGTTCGCAGAAACATTATCGAGTGGAATGACGCGTACAACGACTTCATCGCCTTTACCGGGCGCCAGCCGATTCACGACTTTTGTGGCATTTTCACCGCTTTCCATATTCGGCACAATCTTGACGACATCGCCACTGGGGATGGCGGAATAGCCGAGAAGCCCCAGCACCGATAAAAAGACCTGATACACTTCATCAGGCTTGATGGGTTTACTTGAAACCAGGGTAATCTTGCCAGTCACCCGCGGGTCAATAATGAAATTTTTGCCTGTTTCAAGCGACACTTCATTGATAACGCTGAGAATATCTGCATCCTGTAAATTCCATAATTTTCCTTCTTTCGGAGGAAGTTCATCCGAGTCGGTCACATCGGTTGCAGCTGCCACAGGTGTTGGCAATGGCTTATTCAGAGGCGGCTCTGCTGCCATGCCGCCGCCTGCACCTGATAAAAACAGCCATAAAGCCAATGTCATATAGCCGAGTCGTTTCATGCTTTTCCTGTCATGTCTTTAAACTATATTGCTCATGACGATATCATAAAAGTCGATGAGAGACGACAGGCTACTTCATTATTTCCCGGCTGTTTTCGCCGCTCCTGACCAGAATTCAAATCTGGATTTGGGATAGTCATCGGCAGAAGACGGTCCAAATAGCGCTCCATCATCTGTTTCTATCATGTGTGCGATATGTATCGGGCCATAACTGGCTCCCAGTTTTATGCTCACCATGTGCGTGAATGAAATACCCGGATGATTGGGTGCTTTAATTGCACTCATGGCATAGGCACCTTGCGAGGCTCCTCGGAAAAAATCATAGATACCCAGCCCATATCCCGTAAATTTATTAACATTCTCCTGAATAACGAAAGAAGCTGATATCGGCGCAAAAGAGCCTGATGTTCCGTTTCTGCCCGGAACATCATACGGCAATTCAGACTGATAAAAGTAAGTGCTGCCATTTTCACCCGACCATAAAACCTGTTCCTGTTTGAAGTGTTCAACAGCCAGGCCGTACATGATCACATTAGCACCCTTCACGATTAAGCCATGATTCGCCTGATCGCCCGTCCAGCTACCCGCGCCTGCGCCATGATCCGCTCGCCACAACCATACATTATCACCTATCACAAAGTTATCATTAATGGTTACACAACTATCGGTTTGGCCTGCCACACGACCACCCACCCTGCAATAAATGTCTGAAAGCGTCGTGGGAGAATCTGCAACACCTGCCCCGCTCCCTGATCCAATTTGCAACAAGGAAGCATCAGCAGAACTCGTGCTGGCATTTGAGCCGGCTTCAAAAAGTAAACCGCCCATTTTCACGCCATTGGCTGACGTTTTAATGATTGAAATATGCGGTGTTTTCGCGGTGAGCACAGGCACACCCAAGCCCAAAACAACCGTATTGGCCTGTTTGATTTCAATGGTTTTGTCCAAATCATATTGTCCGGGCGTAAAAATCAACGCTTTGGGACTTTGAATCTGAGGATTATTTAATGCTGCATTAATTTGATCCGCCGTCATGCCGGGCTTGGCAATAATCATTTGAGATTGAGGAATAACCGTATTTCTATTCCACTCTTCTCCCACCGAATTATTTCGTGATACAGGAACGACAACCTCATATTTTTGGCTCGCCAGATCAAACGCCAAATAAGGTTTTTCCTGAATCCGTGGCGTACTCGCGACAACCGTATTGGGCTGTGCGCCTGCGGGTGCATTGTGATCGCCAACAAACACCATGTTCCACACGCCAGAATCATACCATCGTCCGATGGACGTATTACGTGTTATCCATTGTTGTTGCCCACTGGAAGCGATACCTTTATCGACTGCGCTGTTTGCCAGGAATCCGCCACTGGCATAATGTTCAGAACCCAGCGCCAACACGAGCACACCCGAAATATGCATATTTCTTAATGGCGATGCCTGAGAAACAGCCCATACAACATCGCTTGTCGTTTTCAAATTTTCCGCGCTGCGCCAGAAATTATCAAGACTGGTACCGCCATGCAAATCACTGGCATCCACCGTCACCGTTTTAACGGTCGTGTCATTAGGCGTTAATCCCAATCCGGATACCTGAGTGTAATAACCCACCGGCACAGAAACCGTTGAATAGTTTCCTGGTTTAAATAACAGGGCATAACCATCACTACCAAACTGATTATCTTTTTCATGCGTGTGAATAGCATTCACGATGTTTTGCACATCCTTGACTGGTGATGCCTGCTCAAATACGCATACCTTCGGCCCGAGAAAATCAGACTGATATCCATTACATAATGAATCGCCGGCCATCGACACACCTGGCACACCGATCGCGAGAGAAAACAACAAGCCAACTATTTTGATATTTTTCATAGGCACTTCTCATTTTGTAGATTCTTAGGAAGTACGCATTTTACCATAAATAAGAAAAATGGGCAAAATAGGCACAGAAATTTGCCTTTGATTTTATTGACAAAATCTCATGGCGAGAAAGAAATTTATATTAAAGATGAAAATATCCTCAGAGAAACCTTGCTTATTCCAGACTATAATTATTATAGCGAAGCAGGTTCTGCCCCTGAAATGATGATGCGCTTGAGGATTCGAATATGAGCCACTCAAGATATGATAAACAAGCCATTTTGAACTTTGGTTTTGATAATGCCCATTGGCTTCAAAAAAAGTGGGCCAAACAAAATCGCGGCAAAAAATGTGATCTCATTGATATTCAACCTGAAGATAAGCTGGACAAAACGGATCAATTCTCACCATTAACCGAGTTAACATCCAGGTCACGCCTTTATTTATATCTTCATGGCGACCGTGGCGGAAAATTTTTTGGTGGCGAGAAAGGCAGAGATTATTCATATAAAGAAATTGCCAATTTTTTAGCCTCGAATTTGAACCACCCATCCTTAAAAAACTTTAACGATAATACAGCATTAAAAATCAGTTTGGTTTCCTGTGAAACTGGAAGTGGAAAGAAAGCTGATGATTATTTATCAAGTACTGCAGCAAATTTACATCGTGCCTTGAAAGAACATGGCATTAATTCAGAAATAGTTGCAAGAACCCATCAAATAAAACTTAAAAAAGGAAAAAAAGAGACATACACCAAAGAAACCATTTCTCGTGATTTTTACAAAACAGAACTGGATTACACATTTCATCATAAACAGCCCGGATCAAAGGTCATTTTTAGTTGGAACTCTTCGGGGGAGCAAGTTGTGGAAGACGCCTATCAGGCATCTTGGAAAGAAAAAGTATTGGAAACAATTGAGGCTTGCGCGAAAAATACAACTGTTGCCAGCAAAAAAGATTTCTTACGTCAGCTGCACTCTGAAATGCAAAATCAAACCGCTACGTCAATCCTGGCCGCATTACAATACATAGTGAATGATAAAACATCTTTTGTTAATGAACATTCCGGCCTTTCCTTCGGGAGAACAGACACAAAAATAGCCTTTGATGCACTCGTTAAAGAGGGAACAGGATTAGTCGATAGTCCTTTTGCGACTAAAACACTTGTTTCTGGCACAGAAACAAAAAAAGAAGAACCAGCAGCTGTTACTATTGCCAAACAATCCACTCCTGATAGTGCAGCTGCTTTATCAAAAACACCCACTGCTGAGCAATCTCCTAAAAGCCGTTCCAGTATCATAGTTGATCCAGCCGCCAACGATGCCTATCACACAATAGGATCCGCATTGGATAAAACGACAAAAACCACAAAAGATGAAGTGCCTCAAATCGTACGCCGATCCCCGCGCTAGGGCGTGTCATCTAAATTGATTTAATTCAGTTCAAAATTTTATTTTTATATCATAAACATGTCATGCCAGCGAAGGCTGGCATGACAAAGTACATATTAACCTGTATCGAAAAAAAATAGACCCGAATTTAGATGAGGTGGCCCTGGACACGCGCTAGTACTAACACTTATCTCGGCGAAAGAGAAAGCGACTGATCTTTTTTAGGTGAAGCCACAGGTATCTCCTCGTGTTTTTCTTCCGGTTCTGGTGGAAGAATTTGCACAAGGCCACGTGCGACCAAAGCGTTCTGTGTGTGCGGGTCACTCAAATAGCTCATTATTCTTTTACGGAAACCAGTCGTTCTTTTCATTTCCTGTTGAGACTGTATTTGAAACTGCTTTTGTTCTTTATGCCATTGGAAAAGCCTGGGAAGATACTGTTTCCTCGCCTTAATTGTTTTCTGTTTTTTTTGAATTTCTGTAGTAACAAAAGGAAGAATAATGAGCTCAAGAATAGAAAGTGGCAAGCGACGGAAAGGTGATTGTGATGTGCTATTTTGAGCACTGATAAATAATGTCAAAAGACTTCTTGCTGTCGAAAATCGGTAATGCTTATGCATTTCTCTAGCCTGATCCAAGCACTCCATAGAACGAGCCGCCCCATCAGGGGCATGCATGCTCAATCCCAGAGGAGTCTCGCCATGAACATTTTTTTCTTGCAACAGACCTGTATGACAGGAGAGCATGGCAACCATTTCTGTGTTCCGGCTCCAAAGCGCAGCATGCAGACAAGTGTTATTGTTAGAGTTTGTTTTTTTGAATACCGGTTTTCCATCCAACGCTTTTAGCAGACGCGATGCTACATGAAAATTGAAATGAGAGGGTCTTTCACTCATATAGTACAAGGCAGAACCATATGCGTCTGCAAGGCTGTCTGATATTTTTGATCCGGTTATTGCTAACATGGCTGTCAGAGATTTCCAACTTTGATGAAAAACAGCCAATGCAGGAGGGCGCAGAACTGTTGCGCATATACGAGTTTCCTGATTCAACCAGTCGTCAGGGCGATACGCACAAATAAGAGCTGTCATTTCTGCGTCGTCATTTTTAATAGCCATTTCCAGGGGATACTGATTATCAAATTTATCGCTTATTGACGCACCCCGTGCCAGTAAAAGTGCAACCAGCTCCTTCATGCTACGTGCAACTGCCACAAAAAGCGCATGCCCATATCTGGCATGATCATACTTATCTGCATACCTGTGTTTGGCCATAGCCTCCACGCATGTAAAGTGACCCTTATTGATAGCTAGCATGATGAGTGTTTCACGCACACCTATAATCTTCTCTCCTGTGTAATAGGAACGATAAGACTCTGTCATGTAAACAGGTACAGCAAGGTCGATGACTGGCGTTTCCCGAGCATTATCTTCTTCAAGAATCTGGCAAATAGCATCAGGCCGATTTTGCTCGACAGCCTTGAGCAGGGATTTATAAGGGTCGTTCGTCCATGTTTTCTGTAGTTTACGACGGAGCATGGCATTATCCTGGTAATTTGTTATAAAAACGCATTATACCCGGTATTTCTTAATAAACTATTAAGAGCCTGACCACGCAGATACACCTCAAAATCGTTCAATAATTGCGAGTCAGCCTCATCCAGTATTCTCTCCGACCGGATCAAGGCAATTTCATTCAGCGCCGCCTGAGGCGTTAATCGCTTTTTCCCCTGATAATCGATGAGTGCCTCCTCTTCACTCTGCGTATTCACACGCCGCATATATTCCAGAAACTCTTCTGCATCGCCCGACGAAAGCATGTCAGACGAGTATCGACCCAAAATACGTAACGCGAGCATTTTCAATTTTGGATTCATGGGTTGCGCAAGCAATTTAATTTTTTCTTTTATAGAAACTGCATGAAAACGCTGACAGAAAAATTCTTCATCCGAAGACCAGAAACCATTGATATATAAACTCGCATCGATATCCGTTTCTGGAAAAACAGGATATTTAAAATGAACATAATAATCTTTAATCTCATCGAAAAGCGTGGGATTTTCTTTTAGCCATTGTAGATTTTTTTCAGCCTGCTCGATTCGCTCGGGGTTAATCTGCTGCATAAAACGTTCTTTTAACGGCAAAATAAAATTCGGCTCACCCGGTTTTTTATGAATTCCCCACGTTTTTTTCCGCAATTGTATCATGCGTCACATCCATTAATTCCGGTTTGTCCAGACGCAACCAGATCGTCTGATTTTTATAATGCTGATGCGATCCTAAAAATAACACAGGACACTGAAAATTATCCTTGCTGCCCATTTTTCCATTCACACACAATGCAATATTATTTTGTGCCTGTTGAAAGCGTGTCGGAGTTTGAGGCGATCAAGCAAATTCATGCATGGCTAAACACAAAAGGTACGATCAGTCTCGGATATAATACACTGGGATTTGACGATGAATTTTTACGTTTTTCTTTTTA
>Ga0206942_1105_pt1 | contig 25753 bp, 24 predicted proteins | sample Alteio_BWOrgHeat_6_FD_153253 | JGI IMG/M metagenome (GOLD analysis project Ga0206942, IMG submission 153253) | Enriched cells from forest soil in Barre Woods Harvard Forest LTER site, Petersham, Massachusetts, United States -... | ecosystem: Environmental > Terrestrial > Soil > Temperate forest > O... | reverse complement strand
AGCTATCTTCTTAAGTTCCTTGCAAGACTTGGCCAAATTTTTTGACAACCAGATGAATACCATGATGGTCTGAGAGAGCTGTTTTAGTGTTGTAGGACTCATCAAATGCCTTTACTAGATGGCAGTTTTCTAAAGATACATTTTTTTCTATTACCGGAAAAATCCCTTCAGGCTGATTCCTTTTGAAAAGAGAGATATAATCGATTGTTTCTCCCCATACGCTTTTTGCTTCAGCATCCCATTGTGACACTAATCGGTTAGTGCACGTTGGCTCAAGGCCTTGATAGGCATGATGAAGGCGAGAGGTTAGAATTTCTCCTTCTTCCTGATCTCGTTCAATATTTAAATCGCCGGCAAGTACTATGGGTATTGCAAGAGTTTGATTGGCTACATGCTTTGCGATTTCTTCCATTTGTTCCTTGCGATGCGCCTTATCCTTTGGCTTATCTCCATGAATTAAGTGGGTCCCAATAATGCGGATGCAAGGTGAGGTATCTTGAGGTTCACTTTTTAACTCCAAGTTCGCAAAACCTCGGTTGAGAGTCCAATTATTGTTATCAAAGGAGTGATGAGAAAATTGATGTACTCTGCATTTAGAAATGATCATGCCACCTCCAACACTTCCCAAGACGTTTGGACCAAGATGCATAAAGAAATGAGCATAGTAGGGGCTTAACCTTTCAATAATTGCTTCAGCAAGAGCAGTATCGTAAACTTCCTGCAAAATGAGCACGTCCGGATCTTCCCTTTTGATTTTTTCGGCGATGGCATCTATTCGAGATCGCCAGTGGTTAACTCCGCCATGATTCAAAGACATACCGCCGCCAATTCCGCAAATGTTCCAGCTCATCACCTTCACTTGTGGATCTTGAGGATTTATTGATTTATTGTGAGCTTTGCCTCGAATATAGGTATATCCTTCTTTTTGAAGGGCAAAGCCAATTGCTCGAACAATCTTAATTGCAATTCCCCATACTACAATGCTGCTAATGATTGGAATGGGAGCAATGCTTGTGAGAAGAACGCTTAGAAGAGCTCCCAGCGCTATCAAAAATCTTATGACTACTTCATTCAACAGGGTGGAGGAGTTTTCAAACTTTTGAGGGTCTAGCGGTGAAATAAGCCTATAGCGAAGAAGGTGCCAAACAGCGCAAAAGGGTTCAGCCATTTTAGATGAAATATCAAGAAAGGTACGGTCCCATTTGCTTTCTTCAATAGAAGTATCTAGATCAATAGTCACGCCATGCTCTTTAGCTTTTCTATTCCCATTTTCTTGACCAGCGACTGAACGGATAAAAAAAGAGGGGATGGTAGATTATCCCAATCAAACCAGATCCATCCTTCGCACTTATTCGGCTCAAGCAGCAATAGATCTCCCTGAAATTTTTTTACGAAGGCAAATAGGGTCACATAGTGTTTGTCACCATCTATCATGTCATTAGTCCATGGGCCTAGCTCGATTTGTTGCGCTTGTAAACCTGTCTCTTCAGCAAGTTCTCTTTTGGCGCACTCTTCAATCGTTTCACCAAACTCTAGATGTCCTCCGGAAATTGACCAGGTCCCGGCGCCGTGGGATCCTTTCCTTCTTCCAAGCAGCACTTTTCCTGCTTGCATTACGATCACTCCAACACCAATGCGTGGGATTTTATCCCTTTGACACAAGAAAACTCGGCCCTTTAGGGACGAGATGAATTGTGCCTTTGACAATAGGCTACTTTAATAGATTTCTTTGACCAATTCAAGAAACAGATTGTAAGATTGATGCATGCTTGTAAAAAAGTCATTCCAATTCAGGTTGCATCCTACTAAGAAGCAAGCCAAAGCACTACAAGTTCAGCTTGATGAGTGTCGATGGCTGTATAATGAACTGTTAGGTCAACGAAAGATGGCCTTTGAAGAATTGGATATGTCACTATCTAAGTATCAGCAAAGTATGTTCCTCCCGCTTTTAAAAGAGGAAAGGCCAACTCTAAATGAAATCCATTCTCAGGTATTGCAAAACGTTGTAGATCGCTTAGACAAAGCATTTGTAGCATTTTTTAGAAGATGCAAATCAAGTGAAAAGCCTGGTTTTCCTAGATTTAGAGGTATGCATCGATATAACAGTTTTTGCTATCCCCAAAGTGGATTTGCTTTAGTGGGTAAAGAACTAAAGCTATCCAAGGTTGGCAGGGTTAGAGTAAAGATGCACCGTCCCATCGAAGGAGAAATAAAAACATGCACCTTAAGAAGAACCGCTTCGGGAAAATGGAATGTTTCTTTTTCTTGTGAAATCAATAAAGAACCACTACCTCCTAAACAAGATGCTATCGGTATCGACGTAGGGCTTGAGCATTTTGCAACGCTATCTAATAAACAGGAAATCCCCAACCCCAGATTTTTTAAACAGGGAGAAAAAGCCCTTGCTAAAGCACAGAAAAAACTCTCCAAGTTAGAAAAGGGGACAGCTAAGAGACGGAAGGCTGGAAAAACCATAGCAAAGATACATGAAAAGATCAGTAATCAGAGAAGAGACTTTTGCCATAAAGAATCTAAAAAAATCATAGATCAATACCAGTATATTTGCGTCGAAGACTTGGATATTAAAAAAATGATGGAAAAGTCTTCTTTTGCAAAAAACATTACAGATGCGAGTTGGAATCAGTTTCGTCAGTTCCTAACCTACAAAGCGGCAGAAGCTGGTAGAAAGTTAGGCCTGGTGAACCCTGCCTATACTACACAAGATTGTTCTAAATGTGGACATCGAGAAGAGAAAAAACTTAACGAAAGAATACACTCTTGTTTCAAGTGTGGATATAGAACAACAAGGGATCACAACTCAGCAGAAAAAATTTTGGCCCTCGGATTGGATGGCCTGGGAGTACTACTCCCTAGAAGCCTTCGCCTTTAGGCCAGGGAGCAGTCACTTTCCTTCATAATTATTAAACACCTCATTGATCTCAGAGATTAAGCCCTTCTCGTTTATGCGAAGAATAACAAGTGTATTCCAAACAGTGCCATTTTCAGCAAAAACCAGAAACCTTACTACTACTGCTCGATCATCTTTTCCAGAAATGATATCAAGAGGTTCAATCCTCCAAAATCCAATCTTATCTCTTACTGCAAGAAGTTGAGGAAGATAGTGGTTGCTTCCTTCATACCAGAGCGAGCTGTTCACAATCTTTTTACAATCAGGATCAAATAATTCAGAAATTCTCTTCTCATACGAAGAGAGAGGATCTTTTCCGATTTGGTTCATTAGTGCCATATACTCTTTGCCGATAGCGTGTAGATCTTTCAATTGTGCCTCCATTGAATTAGCGTGTACTGTAGCAAAAAGCGATAGAAAGAGAGCAAGTATATATCTCATAAATTTTTTATTCCTTCTCAAAGATTCCTAAAATCTCAATATGATTGCTTCCTGGGAAAAAGAGATAACCTTCTGCTTTTACTAAGGAAAATCCTTCCTCTTTTAATTTTTCCGCATCCATTTTAAAGCTGGGGAAATGACAACTAATATAGATTATCCTCTGAAGAGATGGAATACGGGGAAGTTTTCCCTGAAGTCCTTTTCTAGGTGGATCCAAAATCAATGTATCCACATCCGGAAGCTCCGCAAGATCTTCTAAAGAAGAGGAGTAGAAGAGTACTTTTTCTTGATTTTCAAAAGATTGTTTTTTCATTGTCTCTTGAAAAGAGAGGAACGAATAGGGATTTTTCTCCACTAGAAAGACCTTCTTGCATTTATCTAAAAGAGAAAGACTGATGACGCCATTTCCTGAGTATAACTCTAATAGATTAGAATCTGTAGGCAGATAGCCACGAATAGATTGAAGCATCTTTTCAAAGAGAGGAAGATTCACTTGAGAAAAGGATGCCGGATGAAAGGCAAAGGATTTTTCAAGAATATTCTGAAGCAGAAAATCTTCGCCTGAGATCTTGAACCATTCATCTGAAAAGATCGTATTGGTAATGCGAGGATTGATATTCAACCAAATGGATTGAAAGAGACGATCCTTTGCAAGAGCCTTTAATATCTTAAGAAGTTTCTCATCTTTTCTAGTGGCTACAATCGTTAGTTCTACTTTGTCATTTGCATGAAGTTGAACATAGCGAAGAAGGCCCGTTCCATTTTCTTTATAGGCCGGAAGAGCCTTAAGAGGTGTTAATTTACAAAGAGCATCTTCGATTGGTTGAACGTGGGCAGAACATTTGGAACAATCTACTATATTATGTGTGCCGGGCTCAAAAAGGCCGAAGACAAGCTCTCGATTTTTTTCGCGGATGGCAAGTTTTGCTTTGGATCTCCAGCGTGTTCTATTACCTGTATAAAGAGGAAAGTCTGATCCAAAAAACTCCTTTGCATCAAGGTAGATAGGAGGATTTCCCTCAATAGAGCAGCAGGGGCATGTGGAAAGTTCTTTCATAACCTCTGGGAAGGCTTTGTTCATAAAATCGTCGAAAACTTTTCAATGTTTATAAATCGCCTATTATGATCAGACAATCGACAAGATATCGACAAGCGTTATTTAGTGAGAAAAAAGGGGGTTTTGAACAAATCCACAGAGCCTAAAGAAGAAAAGATAAGAAGAATAAAGAATATTTCTTTAGAATTTCGAGTATGGAATATCAGGAACTCTCCCCTAAAGTTTTCTTTTCTACTATTCCCTTTATAGAATTATTTTCAGGATGCGAACTTGCTTGGGAGCCTCTTCTAAAATTAAAGGAATTTTTTTCTAAGAATGAACTTGGGAAGATTGAGGTTCAGATTCCTTCTACAGTGCATTTAGAAAGTCCAGAGCTCATCTCTATTGGTGCTGGCACGATCGTTGAACCTGGGGCTTATATTAAGGGTCCTTGCATCATCGGAAAGAACTGTGTGATCAGGCACGGCGCCTATCTTCGTGAACATGTATTAACCGGTGATAACGTGACGATTGGCCATGACACAGAGGTGAAACATTCGATCCTTATGGATGGTTCGGCCGCAGCTCATTTTGCCTATATCGGAGATTCGATTGTGGGAAGAGATGTGAATTTGGGTGCCGGTGTTAAGTGCGCGAATTTTCGATTAGATAGAGATTTAGTTTTTGTTCACTATCAAGGAAAAAAACTGCAAACAGGCTTAAAAAAATTTGGCGCGATCATTGGTGATGGCGTGCAAATTGGTTGCAATAGTGTCTTGAATCCTGGCACTCTAATCGGTAAGAACAGCATTTGCTACCCTTTGGTAAACGTGCAGGGCTTTTTGCCGGCCAATACCAAATACAAAGGAAATCGATGATCTTGAGCGAAAGAAAAGCCCTTTTTGAGCCTTTTAAAGAGAAGATCGAAAAGGAAATAAACCAGGCTATTTATGAGATGGGCGAAAAGAGCAATCTTAGGGACGCTTGTGAATATGCACTCACCAATGGCGGGAAAAGATTTCGTCCTCTCATTGTGCTGATGGTAGCGGAGGCCCTTCCTCCAAAATTAAACGCTATGAAAGCTGCACTGTCGGTTGAATTTTTCCATACGGCTTCTTTGATCGCAGACGATCTTCCATCCATGGACAATGATGATATGAGAAGAGATAAGCCCTCTCTTCATAAAGTCTATGAGGAGAGCGTTGCCATTTTAACTACCTATACGCTTATTTCCATGGGATATTCCTATATTCAAAAGAATGCCGAGGAGATGGGAAGGACTATGGGCTTTTCCGGTTATAGCGACAAAGCTTGCGTGCTCGCCTTAAAAGCAGTCAGTGATCTAGCAGGTATTCTAGGCGCAACAGGTGGTCAATATTTAGATCTATTTCCTGAAGCTACCAACCTTGCCAACTTGCGAAAGATGATCTATCAAAAGACGGTTACCCTCTTTGAGATCTCTTTTATTTTGGGCTGGATTTTTGGCGGAGGGAACTTCCAAAGGATCGATGAAGTAAAAAAATGTGCTTACCATCTTGGAATGGCCTTTCAAATCGCGGATGATATGAGCGACGTTTTGCAAGATAAACGTCAAAAGAACAACATTGCGGCTTTTTTAGGTAAGAAAGAGGCCCTAAGATCTTTTCATCATGAGATGGCAGAGTTTGAAAAAATGCTGCAAACTCTCGGAATTCAAACCGAAAACTTTGCAGCAATTTCGTCTCTTCTTAGTACTTCTATTAAATAGAAAAAAATATCAGCAGGGATAACAGGATTTACAGGATAGGATTTTATTTTTTTTATCCCGGATATCCTGTCATCCCTGCTAATTAGTTCCTATTCGGAAGAAGATTCTCCATCAGATGCTTTTTTATAACCGTCGGTTTTGCATTTTGCGTGGATCTGCTTTTCGATCTCTTCTGCAAGAGCAGGTTTTGCTCTCAGCTCATCTCTAGCTGCTTCTCTACCTTGTCCAAGGCGGTTAGTTTGATAGCTGAACCAGGTGCCCTTCTTTTCGATAACGCCAAGGTCTACGCCTACGTCGATTAAAGAACCGATGTGAGAGATGCCCTCATTGAACATGATGTCAAACTCGGCTGTTTGAAATGGTGGCGCTAATTTATTTTTTACCACTTTTACCTTTACACGGTTTCCAATATCGCGGTTATCTGGACCTTTGATGCCGCCGATCCTGCGGATGTCCATACGAATGGATGAGTAGAATTTCAGTGCTCTACCGCCTGTGGTCGTTTCCGGGTTTCCGAACATGACGCCAATTTTTTCACGGATCTGGTTGATGAAGACGGCGCAGGTGTTGCTCTTGGCAAGTGTGGAGGTGAGTTTTCTAAGCGCCTGAGACATCATCCTTGCTTGAAGGCCCATGTGTGAGTCGCCGATTTCCCCTTCTAGTTCATTTTTTGGAACTAGTGCTGCTACCGAGTCAATAACAATTACATCGATTGCATTGGACCTTGTGAGCATTTCAGCAATGTTCAGAGCTTCTTCTCCGGAATCAGGCTGCGAGATCATAAGATCATCAAGATTGACTCCGATTTTAGCTGCATAGGATGGATCTAAAGCATGTTCCGCGTCGATGTAGGCAGCAAGTCCGCCTTTCTTTTGGGCGTTGGCAACGATATGGGTTGCAAGAGTGGATTTACCGGAAGATTCAGGTCCGTAGATCTCAATGATCCTTCCTCTTGGTACACCGCCAACTCCTAACGCTAGGTCTAGTGCGATTGCGCCTGTTGAGATAACGCTTACCTCGTGAGTGGAGGAGTGTTTTCCCAAAGTCATAATGGCGCCATCGCCAAATTGTTTTTGGATGTGCGATATCGCAAGGTCTAAAGCTTTTCTTTTGCCGGTATCAGCAGCTGTTTGGGACATAAGTTTCTCCTTTTGGTAGTTAATAATAGCTTGAATGGATTTCGCCTATTCGTCAAGACTGAAGAAAAAAGGCGAAAAGATGATTTTAGCCGGCGATATTGGTGGCACTCATACCAGGCTTGCTCTTTACGATGGGAGAAAACTCATCCGAGAAGAGATCTTTTTTTCAAAAGAGTATTCCGCGCTCATCCACATTCTACACGAGTTTTTGAAAGAACATAAAGAGGTTAAAAAGGCTGTTTTTGGAGTGGCCGGCCCTGTAAAGGATGGAAAATGCAAAGTAACTAACCTCCCCTGGTTTATCGATGCTAGAGAGATTTCTGAAAAAGCCCACATTCCCGATGTGATGTTGATCAACGATCTTTTGGCAAATGCTTATGGTATCAGGGCATTAAAAGAGGATGAGTTTTTTATCTTAAATAAAGGAGAAAAAGCTAAAGGCAATTGCTGTTTAATTTCACCCGGCACAGGCCTTGGAGAAGCTGGCTTATACTGGGATGGAAAAAGGCATCATCCTTTTGCCACTGAAGGCGGCCATAGCGATTTTGCACCGGTGGATAAGCTCCAGTGCGAGCTTCTTCACTACTTACAAGGAAGATATGATCATGTCTCTTATGAACGAATTCTCTCAGGTCCAGGCATCTCTGATCTCTACCATTTTTTTCGGGATGTAAAAAAAGAAAATCCCATACCCGGCCCCCTCACCGATCTTCCACCTTTAGTGTCATCTAAAGCGATAGAAAAGAACTCTGTTATTTGTGAAAAGACGATGCGCCTCTTTGTTTCTATTTATGGAGCTGAAAGCGGAAATCTTGCGCTGAAACTTTTGGCATTAGGAGGCGTCTATATTGGCGGAGGGATTGCACCGAGGATTCTTCCACTATTGAAGGATGGCGTGTTCATGGAATCTTTTTTTACCAAAGGCAGGTTCAAAGAACTGCTTCGCCATATTCCTGTAAAAGTTATTTTAAATGAGAATACTGCTCTTCTTGGGGCGCTCGAATTCGCTTTAGAAAAAAATTAGCAGGGATAACAGGATAGGCAGGATAGAGAATTTTTTTTCCTTATCCTGAATATCCTGTTATCCCTGCTATTTCTGTTTCTCTTAGAAATCTAGCCTGCCCATGAAGGTGAGGCCGTGGAGGACTAGATTGCCGCCTGTGCCGTGAATGCCTTTAGCTGTGGTATCAAAAAAGCGAATATCGCCGTTAGCATCCGGCCAGTATTGGAATTCATAGCCGGCGGTAAAGTCGGCGTGCCAGTTGCAATTGTCAAAATACCACTCCCAGCCAATGCCTAAGATGGACTCAAGATTGGCCCTCGCCATGTTATGATGCCTTTTATCTATATAGGAATTGGGGGTGATGGAAACACTGCCTAAAGAGAGAACAGCATCTTGTCCTTTTTCTCTTGTATTGAAGAGGGTAAAGAGAAGACTAAATCCGACATTCCCAAAGATTTTGCAACCATAACCTAATAGCCAGTCGGTCTCGATTCCTACTCTTGGCCCAACTCCCCAAGAATTAAAGGTTGTGGTCATGGTGATGATTTCATTTAAAGGTTCAGAAATACGGTAGTTGGCGGAGTATTTTTGCCTAAAATAATTTCCTCTGACTCCCCCGTGCGGTCTTAGACGGAGCATCTCTCCTGAATAGAAGGGACGTCCTAGATTGATATCAAAGGTATTATAGAGGATTTTCCAATTGGCCTTTGCAGAACTAGCTACAGAATTTTGCACAACGCTAGGTGGTATAAGAGAGGGAGCGATAGTAAAATCGGCAAAGGAAGCTTCTGAATTGTTATGGGAGTTTAAATAGGTCCATTCGCCAAATAGGTCCCAATGATCGTGCCAGTAGAAGTCCACTCCAAAACCCACTTTTACCCCGGGATGGAAATCAAAGTCCATAGCAAGAACTTCTCCCTCAAAAATCGGAAAGTCAAAACCACTTGCTGTGGTAATTCCATAATCAAGGTTGTCTTCTTTAGCCTGCCAATAGAGAAAATCAGCTGTAAGAAAGAGGCAGAGAGGATCTTCTACTTCAAAATTTCCAAATTCATTGAAGTCAATAGGCTGTAAACAACACTCTTCAGCAAATAGAGAAAAGGAAAGAAGACAAAGAGCTAGGATCTTTTTCATTTAGAAGTCAAACCTTGCTTTAAAGACTACGCCGTGAAGGACTAGGTTTCCACCTGTCACATGGACGCCGCTTGCTAAGAAGTCTACAAAGCGAATATCCCCGTTTGCATCCGGCCAGTATTGAAATTCATATCCAAGGCCTAAATCAATATGCCAGCGGTCGCAGTCAAAGTAGCTTGCCCATCCTATTCCTAAAGCTGCTTCAGCATTTGCTCTCACAGAATTATGATGTTTTTTATCAGTGATGGAACTTCTAAAAATTTCCCCTGCTTCTTCTAATCTGACCTCATCTTTCTTTACATTGAAATAGGTAAAAAGAAGGCTGAAGCCAGCATTTCCAAATAGTTTAAAACCGCCAGGGAGTTCCCAATCTGTATCAAATCCAAATCTTGGGCCAATGCTCCAAGAATCAAACTTAGTATTGGAGTTATACCCTAAGATAGAAAGGATATTTATCTCAGTATAAGTAACATTATATCTTTGTTTGATCCAGGAGACTCTTAAGCCTGCATGAGGCCTCATGGTCATAAGCTCGCCTGAGTAAAAAGGCCTTCCGATGTTCAAATCAAAGGTGTTGTAAATGAGCTTCCAATTGGCTTTTGCAAACTGGGAGACATCATTACTTACAAGAACCGGTTGCAAAAGAGATGGAAAGATGGTCTTCCCTAAAGGCAGAGTAGTAGAGGTATTGTTATGGGAGTTCAAGTAGGTCCACTCTGCAAATAGGTCCCAGCAGTCGTGGCCTTTAAAATCAGTTCCGATTCCGACTTTTACGCCAGGATGCCAATCAAACTCCATATTAAGCACAGTGCCATCGACAATTGGATCAAAACTTGCTCCATTGGTTGTGACTCCATAGTCCAGATTATCTTCCCTTGCCTGCCAATAGAGAAAATCCGCAGAAAAATAGATGCAAAAAGGATCGCAGATATCATAAAGAGCAGACGCACTGTATCCGGCTATGCATTCTAATGGTAACGACTCTTCAGGTTCTGTCACCGCAATATTAGGGATTTCTATTTGTTCATCAGCAAAAAGGAGGAGCGGTAGAAGACAACAGAAAAGAAAGTTTTTCATATGCAATCCTTTGAGGCTCTAAATTAAAGGTAGTAAAGAAAATTCTCAAGAGAAACTTGATGCTTTATCGTTTCCGATTTTTTTTCGGAAAACGGAAACGCAAACATGAAACGGAAACGGTCTTGCTATTATTAGTTCACTCCGTTAATTAGAAGTTATGAAATGGATGAGAGTTTTTTTTCTTTTACCCTTATGGCTATTTGCTCAAGGGACGCAGATTCGGTTGAATCTACTGAATGACTCACCTTTTACGCTGACTGCTGTAGTGCAGGCGGCAGATGGTACCTTTTTAGGTCAGATGGAATATGGGCCGGGTCAACAGAGCACCTTCGTGACTACTTTGAGGCCAACTAACCTAAATGCCCCAGGGTACTACGATATAGCCCTTACACCTTATATAGTAGTTTGGAAGTGTCCTAATGGGGGGTTTTACTCAGTTTGTACGCAAGTAGCTGCAGGATCATTAGTTACTGCAAATAGCTGCCCTTCAGGGCCCTATTACTGCCAGCCTAAGCCGGAAAAGCAAAAACCTGAAAAGAAAGAAGAAGAGAATAAGGAATAATCAACCACCCGCGAACTTCGTTCGCTAGAGAGCACAGAGTACACAGAGAGAGAAAAGAAATTTCCAATTCCTCCTCTGTGCTCTCTGTCCCTCTAGCGAACCCTGTGAGCGGGTGGTAAAATAAAAAAAACTAACCTTAGAATAGTAAGAGTTTGTCCATTTGGACATCATGCTCTTCCACCGGAAGAATGCTCGATAGCTGCTCCTGAAAACCAACTCCCCACTTGATTACGTAAGGAGCGGATTTTAAAAAGCGGTCATAATATCCCTTTCCTAATCCGAGCCGGTTCTTTTTTTCATCGAATGCGACCCCAGGAATCAGAGCAAGAATGGGCTTTTCTAAAAGATAGGCTTTTGAGGTATTGGGATCAGGCTCAAGGAGACCGTGATTTAACCTGAGCTTTTGAATATCATCTACCCAATAAATAGTAAGCCCCTCTTTAGTCATTTTTGGAAGAAGAAGTTGTCCTCTTTTCGCAAGTTCATGATTTAGCGGCCAAAGGTCTATCTCATTTTTAAAGCTAGCAAATGAAAGGATTGGCAAATCTTCTGTAAGAAGCGCCATAGCTTTTAAGGAAGCCTCTTGCCTTCGTGTAGAAGTTAAGCTCTCTCTTATTTTAAGATATTCTTTTCGTAAGTTATTCTTGAGGAAGGCCGCCTGCATAATTCATCTTTTTTAAGAATTGTCCTGTTTTTCCATCAAAGAGATAGGCTGTACCTTCTCCATTTAGGATTTTGGAAATAGGCTCTGTCTCTTTGAAACGAAAGTAGGTCCCTTTTAGAAGCTTATCATTTTCATACTCTTCGATGAACATTAGGCTGCCTTCATTATACCAGCCGCAACTAATCCCATTTTTTCGATTCTTATTCATCTCTTTTTGGCTTTCTAACTTACCATCGTTATACCAGGTTTTGACAGTGCCATGGATGCAGTTATCATCCCAATGAAGAAGAAGTTTCATCATAGGCTTTGAAAGGGTTTTTTCATTGGATAGATAATACTCTATCTCTTCGCCTTGTTTTATCTTGTTTTTTAGAAAGTATTCTTTCAGAAGTTCACCATCTTTGGTGTAATGCAGCACCTTCCCTTCAATCTCTCCCTTTTGAATTTCGTAAAGAGTGTAAGAGCCGTCTTCCGCAAGATCCGCTCTAGTACCAAAGCCGGCTTGGACCTCGCCTAACACCACATTTTTATGGTTAAAGTAGATAGCGGTGATCAGTTTATCTTGCTCGTAGTGTTCGATAAACAGTGGTGTCTCATCCTCTTTAAAGCTAAGAGATGGTCCTGATTTTTTTCCTCTTTCAAAAAAGGCCTTAGTTTTAAGTTTGCCATTCTCCCTATATTCACAAACCTCGCCATGTACCTCATCTTTATCGTAGGGAAGGATCTTGCTTAAGCTACCGTTTGCAAAATAGTATTTGGAATCACCTTCTAATGAGCCTTTGCTATAGCTAATTTCAGCAATAAGTACTTCCTCTTCATTCCAAACTTTGCATACGCCGTCAAATACCCACTCCCTTTTCAAAGTTGGATTTAAATCTAAAGGCCCTTCCATCACAATCGCTTCCAGCTTCAATTTGCCATTTGGGTGCCACTCTCTATAGATCCCATTTGCTCGGTTATCTTTTCCCTCGATTAGAGAAGCAATATGACCATTAGGATGGTATTGGGTTAAGAGTGATCTGTTTTTTCCCTCATCATTTTTATGAAAGACCCTAAGCACCTGGTTATAGGGCTGAGGGTTCAAAAAATCTATTTTTTGGTAGGTTTCTAATTTTTCTTCAGTACTAATGGTCTCAGAAAGGCCATTTCGGTCGATAATTTGAATAGAGAAAAGATCATGTTGAGCTCTAGTCTTGGCCTGCTGGCAAGAAGCTAAAAGGAGCAAACAAGTAGTACAAATTATTAGTTTTTTATTCATTAGAAAACTCTCGTTGTAGTAGCTGAAGGTTCATCTCGTAGTGGTTATTAGGGATTTTTTTTAAATAAAGGTTAGTGATGATGATTTGAGGAGCATTTAGCTCTTCAAGATGGTTAAACAGTTTATGGATATCAGAATCGGATAGTTCAACCGAACGAGTAGTTTTTTGATCACTCTCTTTAATCTCATTTTGAGTGCGAACGTTTTCTTCTGAAAAAGAGAGATGGTTTTCTTCTAAAAAGTTCATTCTTTGTTTTAAAGATTTGTCCTCTTTTAAAAAGGCGATTTTTGAAAGCTCAAAAAGAGCTCTCTTTTCTTTTTCTAAAAAAGAGAGAGTTTCTAGTTTTTTCAGAAAGAGGGGACCTGCATTTTGGTAGGCCTTTTTAAACCCTAGATTGGCTCTCCTTGCAAGAAAGGTTTGGCAGCTTTTTTTTCGAATCAATTTAAGCTCCTCTTGAAACTGACGCTGCTCTTTAAAAAGGGGAAAAAGAAAACTTGCTGTTAGTGGAACAATCAGAAGAGATAGAGAAAAAAGACTCCAAAAGACACTTCTTTTTAAAGCAAATGTACCGATACGTTCAAAGAGCATGCTGACCCTTTTTTAAATAGAATGAGAGCTTATCATCTTTTATGACGATATCTTCAGCTCCCATCTTTGTTAGATATTCTTGAACTTTCTTGATGTCTGTATTGGATAGTTTTATTTCCACTTTTGCAAGATAGGGATCTGTCTGATCGTGAATTTTGGGAAAGCTTTCTAATTCGTAGTGAAAAGTTTCAAAAGGAATATTTTCTAGTTGAAGCCAAGTTAATACTTCCCGAGAAGAGGGAACGGTAAGCGCGAAGGGAGAAGCTATTGCCTCTTTTTTGATTGTCTTCTTAAAGCTTAAAAGATCTTTTTCGCCTCTTGCACGTCCTAAGAGATGGGCATCTTCAAGGGTTATCTCTTCAAACTTTTCTTGTAAGTACTGCTCTCTCATCTGGTAAGTTTGCATTCCAAAATAAATTAGAGCTGAAGCTAAGACTATTGAGAAAAAGAAAGAGAAAAAGAGAGCTTTTCCAATCCTAGAGCGCACAGATCTAGGAGTAAACTCCTCTTTTCTAAACTGCACTTTTTTCCCGTCCCTTGCTAAACCGTCTATTGCAAGACCAATGGATAGTGCGTAGGGGATGAATTTTTTTATCTCGTCTTTTTCAACTGGAATGAGATGAGAATAGTACTCTTTTAACGAGTCATCAAGAGAATGGAACTTTCTCACATGTCCTGTAACTAAAAGAGGAAGCGGTCCGCACTTTTCTTCTTGAGAAAAGGAGTAAAACGTTTTTTTTATTTCGCTCTTTTTATTTCCAATGAGCGAATGAAATCGAACCAGCTCTCCCTTTATTATTTGCGCGATATGGCAGCCATTTTGAGAGAGATGGAGAACAAAACAACTTTCAACAGGAAAAAATTCTTTTACGAAGCGAAATAGAGCCTGGCCCGCAAATGAGACAATAGATGGGTCAATCGTACAAGCCGCAAGATGTTTCTTTAAGAGATCTTTTGAGGTAAGGTAAAAAGAGACTGAAGTTTTCTCTTTTCCTTCAGAAAAAAAAGGCAAAGCAACAGTTTCTTTGGGATCTAAATAATTTTCTAATTCCAACTGATAGCTTAAGGTCTTAGAAAGAATCTTTTTAGAGGCTCCTTTGAACTCTAGTTTTTTTAAAAGGACCTCATCCGATGAGAGGCCTGTGACTAAGGGGGTCCGTCTTTTGTAAAGCTGCTTTACAGACAAAGGGGCTTGTAGGGTCTGTAGGTGTTGAATAACAAAAGAGCTCTTTCTTCTTTTAACGGTTGCTAAAAGAATATTTGAACCATCTAATTCTAAGCCTTTTGTTCTCATAGGAGGAGAATTTTACTCTTTGAAGAGATAGCTAGCAAGACCTGTCATATCGATATTGTTTTCATTAATATACTGGCGCACTTTCTCAGGATCTTTTCCCATATTTCTTGCAAATGAGTCTACATGGGGGAGAAGATTGCCTTTTTCATGAGCTATTTTGCCTGTTATCTCAATACCCTTGTTTGTTATCCAATCCCATCTAAATCCATTAAATAAAATAGGCGCGCGTTGAATACATTCAGGGTCCTCTTTAAGGATTTGAAGGAAGGCAAAAGGATGTACATTTTTTATTGTAGACTCGATCGCACCTATCTCCCCTTTAAGTTTTTTTATACCAAGCTCAATTAGAGTATAATCTGCAATGGTAATCATCATTTTTCGAACTCCCTCTTTCTCCTCCTGGCTGCAATCATAGCTTGTACTTGGTGTTGCTAGATAAGGGCTTTGAGGGGTGATTGTTGTAACGATTGATCCGCCCGGCAAAGAAACCTCATTTAAGACATTTGGAGCAAAGGGCCCCTCATTTGTAAGGAATTGGTGTAGTTTCTTTCCAGCGTAATAGACAGAAAGTAAGGCTAAAATATTTCTAACTAGATCAAGAACGATGCCTACGCCACCTGTTATAAGTACCGTTCCGGTATAGGCTAAGTATCTGGGGTAAGATCGAATTTGACCATCCATGGTAAACGTCTCTTGGTAGATAGAAGAATTTTTTATTACCGTGATGCCCCTAGCTGTGTGATTTCCGTAAAGCCATGGGGAATAAAAAAAGTTTTCTGCAGGGTGGTAAATCTTATAGACATCGGTAATAGCAGCCATAATGGTTTCCTTTTTATAAAACAGGGGATTATACTACCTTCTATGGCTATAAAAATCATCGCTCATACGATTCATCTTCTCTTCCTTTGCTATACGATCCTTCTTTTTATTAGGGTCATAGGCTCGTGGTTTCCTGCTTGGCAGCACCATAGTTTCTTCCGGTTTGTCGCCCACTATACCGACCCTTATCTCTACCTCTTTAGAAAGGTAATCCCTCCTATCGGCGGCGTTTTAGATATCAGTCCCATCATTGCCTTTGTAGTTCTGCAGATTGTAGAAAAGATCATTATTGCTTTATTGTCTTTGTTTGCATGACCTACAAAGAACCTTTTCAATTAGGAAATATAGTCTTACCGAATAATATTTTTTATGCGCCTTTAGCAGGATGCTCCGATCTGCCCTTTAGAAGAATGTCTCGGAAATCGTCTAGACCCGGTTTGATCTATTGTGAAATGGTAAAAATGGACGCTTTAGTTCGAAGCGAGCCATCTACTTTTCGCTTGCTGGACTATGAAAAAGAGATGCATCCTATTGGAGCGCAACTTTGTGGAAGTAAACCTGAACTTGCTGCACCTTGCGCTAGGATCGTAGAAGACCTTGGATTTGATGTTGTCGATCTGAATTGCGGCTGTCCTGTTGACAAAATTACCAAAGACGGAAGCGGGTCGGGCATGTTAAAGACTCCCGAACTGATTGGAGAGATTCTTACCCGTATAAAAGAGGAAGTGGATATTCCTGTTACCGTAAAGATCCGTGCCGGCTGGGATGAGAAATCAATTAACGCTCCTTTAATTACCAGAATTGCGGAACAAGCAGGAGCTGCAGCTATTTGCATTCATGGAAGAACAAGAGAGCAGGGTTATGCAGGGCCTGCTAATTGGGACTGGATCAAAGAATGTAAACAGGTAGCAAAAAATATACTAGTCATTGGAAATGGTGATGTATTCGACGCCGCGTCTGCAAAAAGAATGTTTGAATACACGGGATGCGACGCTGTTTTAGTCTCTAGAGGAACGATGGGTCAGCCCTGGATCCAAGAGGATATCGAGAAGCTTTTGAAAGAAGATGTGACAACACCTACCTCTTTAGAAGAGGTGCGGGATGCCCTTATCACTCACTTTGGCTATATTTTAGAGTATCAGAATGAGCGAAGGGCTCTTCTTGATTTTAGAAGAGTGGGATGTTTTTATCTCAAAGGCTGCAAAGGTGTAAAAGAGTTAAGAGTGCAGCTAAATCAAGCAAAGTCCACTGAAGAAGCACTTCGTTTAGTACATGCATTTTCTTGGGAGCCATCTAATGAACCAGCAAACGAGCCGGCAGTTACTTCTGAATGTTAAAGGCAAAGTCCAAGGAGTCTTTTTTCGAAGGACTGTAAAACAGTATGCCGAAGAGATTGGCCTTACAGGTTATGCGCGGAATTTAGAAAATGGCGATGTTGAGATCTGCGTACAAGGGCCAAAAGATAAGCTTGAGATGTTTATCAAGAAGATCAAAGAAAACTCAGGCAGGGCCCAGATCGAATCTCTTTCCGCTCACTATTCCTTGCCTAACAAAAATTTCTCTGATTTTCAAACTTTATGAGCCATCTCCTTCTTGAAATCTTTTTTCAAAGATTTTAAGGAGTCTTTCGAAATTCTTCTTGGTCTCTTTGGTCAGCTTCTCCTCTTTCATCTTTTGTGCCTTCTCTTCTTTTCTTTCTAAGAAGGACAAGAATTCAGATAGATCTTTGGTTTGCGCTCCAAGATTTCGTGCCTGGCTGCAAAGTTTAAGATCAGAACTAACGACAGTGAATTCTGCTGGATAAAAGGTATAGGATAAGAACTCTAAGATATAGTCGTCCGCAGATTTTCCCTTTGGAGCGAAGATCACAAGAAAATGAGGGAACTGCACTCTTCCGCTCTCTTCATCCGCCTGATGCTTGCCTTCAAAAATAACAGTAGTGGGAACAGAAATATTTGACAGTAGATCTTCAAGTGCGGAAAGAAGGGCCTCTCTTTTTTTTCGGATATCTTTGATAGGGCCCGAAAGGAAAAAAAGCAGATTGTAGCCATCAACAAGATACTGCAAACAAGAACCTATCCAATCTCAGGTAAAGATGTTTTCCAGTACGATCATCATTTTATCTAGGGCTTTTCTTCTATGGGAGATGCGGTTTTTTACAGACTCTTCTAATTCGGCAAAGGATTTACTGTACTCATGCTTGACAAAGAGTGGATCGTAGCCAAAGCCCCCGCCTCCCCTTTCTTTGGTCAAAATTTTACCTTCGCAGATTCCTGAGACGCATTTTTTTAAACCATCACTGCTTGCAAGGGCAATCGAGCAGAAAAAATAGGAGGTGCGATCGTCTTCAGAGAAATGCTGCATTACATCGAGTAGTTTTTTGCGGTTCTCTGCATCGGTAGCATTTTTGCCGGCGTAGCGGGCAGAGTAAACACCGGGAGCTCCTTTTAACGCAGGGACCACAAGTCCCGAATCGTCAGCAAGCGCCCAAATTTGCAGGGCCTTTGCAGCGTGAACTGCTTTTAAAATAGCGTTTTCTTCAAAAGAGACGCCGGTTTCTTCAGGAGGAATGTATCCAGGAAAATCACGCAAAGAAAGAAGATCTAAATGAGTTAATGGAGCTAATATCGCTTTGCATTCGCGGATCTTATGCAAATTGCTAGTCGCGATGAGGAGCTTTATCTTTTTTCTGGAAACAAGATCTTCTTCGAGCATAGAGAAGTTTTTACCGATTCTAACAAATAAAATCTACTTCCTTGAAGATTTTGTTTCAAAAACACTGTGAATATCGGTGATTAAAAACTCTTCCTGCAGGTACTTGAACTTCTCTCCTACTGCCTTTCCTTTCATCGCTTGAGCAAATTTGGATTGGAAGGAGAGAATGTTTTTTTCTGGATCGGCATCCCAGGGCCCTAACAAGGTGTAGGTTGCTTTTTGTCCTTTGGAGCTTACACATTCTACGATTACCCCTACTCCTACGCTATCTGTATGGACATCGTTTGCTGTGAGAATTCTTGCCTTGTTGATCTGATCAGAAAGAAATTTTAACTCCGCTTGCAGTCTATCTCTTCTTTCTAAAGCTGCCTTAAACTCAGCATTTTCCCTTAAATCGCCCAAAGCTCTTGCTTCTTCGATCTCTTTTGCGTTTTGCACCGTTTCCACTGTGCCGATCTGCTGAATACGTTTTTGTGTTTTAAGATAGCCTTCTTCAGTCGTCCAAATGATGTTGTCTTCGGTTTTTGGCTCTTTTGAGGCTTTAGTAAGGCTGGGTTGTACAACTTCTGCAAGAGAATGGATGATTTTTATATCATGGTCTGAAAGGGCCTCGCATTTCGTTGAAAGGAGGATGAACTCTTTCACATCTTTTAATTTAGCGATCTTCATGATCTCCCTGACCATTTTATATCGGTCTGCTACGATCAAAGCGACCATTCGTTTAGAGAGGTCCCTGTACTGGGGCTTTTGTGCCAAATGGTCTAATAAAACTAAAAAACCTTCAAAAAACTGGCAGATCCCTTCTTCGCTAGAAAAAGGAAGAGATTTTTTTTGTTCTAAGAGCTTTTGAAAATACCAGTAAAATACTTCCGGATAGGTAAGAGGATGAAGGAGAAGTTCTTGAAGTTTTCCTTTCAATTTATCGATCTGTGTAGGTGTGGAAAGTTCTGAAAGAAGATAGTCTCGAAGCACGTTCAGATCGATGGTAAAGATGAGATCGAGAAAAAGCGCGTCCCAGTCTTTTCTCTCTTTTCGAATGAGGACCAGGGCCCTTTTTTTGATAGCGCCAATAGAAATATTTTGAATTAGTTCTTTTGGGTTTGCCTCTTTTTGGATGAGGGCTTTAATTTCAGGGCTTGCTTTTTCATAGCCTAAGTCTTCAAGAAGGACAAGGATCTGCAGCTTTTGGCTTTCATTTAATCCACTAGAAGCAAGCACGGAAAGAAGCCGTGTTTCCAGGGACTTTTTAAATTCCGTGTTTTTTAACGTTTCTGGGAAGTCGCGAAGGAAGGTATAGACCATTTGTGTGACTTCGTCCACATCCAATCTTTCTTCTAAGCTCTTGTAAAAGATCACTTCATGGGCAATCTCCTCTTCACGAAGTTTAAAGGGATCTTTCAACTCTTTGGGAGATTCGATTTTAGGATCTTTTTTTAATTTAGCTCTAGTATTCTGCCACCAGCGGTTCCACTCTTCAGCTGGAATCACAAGATCACAGAGCTCATCTTTAATTTCTGCGGCGTTTTTAGGCCCGAGATCTTGTAAGAGAAGCCTTATGATTTGGCTTGGATTTTCTCTTGCTTCTTTTTCTAATTGGTCAGGATTTCCAAAACGTCTAGCTAGAAAGTGGTCCTTTGTGAGAGGTACAAGTGTCTTCATTGCATTGGAAAAAGAAAGATGCTTTAGCCCAACAACAAAATCACATTCTAAAGAGACCTCTTCACGGATTTTAGACACTTCGGTAATTTCACAAGTTCCCCATCCACCTGAATGGTAGACATAATTGCCCTTTTGCAAATGGGAGAGCAGTTCATAATTGCTGATCGCTCCTTGAAATTGTCCACCTGGTTTTAATCCGATCAGCTTAATCTTCTCTTGAAATAGAGGATCTGTGGAATAGTTCTCTTTGAGGTAGCCATAAGCGATTTCACCGAGAGTATCGCTATTGGTGTTTTGGATATCTAAAATTAATTTTAATACTTCATTGATCTCTTTTTTATCGGTCAATTTTCTCCAAAGAGAGATTCCTTTTTCAACATGTTTGCCGAAGTGTGTGCCAATATCCGAACGTTTTGCGGCATTCAAGATCTTTCTAATTTCGTCTGCATTGGCCTCATCGCTATGGCAGTACTCTTCCCATATCCTCAAAAAACCGGGATAATCGTTTTGATCAATTCTATTAAGAAAATCTTCTAGATATCCCATGTTTCTAATCCTTCAAATTAAATTTTTTATTTTTCTATGGCTTCAGCTGAAAGTATTATAGGTAGAGCTGAAATAAGCCGCAATTAAGAAAAAATTAAGAGTAAAAAAGATTTTACTCTTAGAGATGACAGAAAAAAATAATGCCCTACCCGTGAACGTTTGAGTTTCATGTAACCGTTTCCCGAAATTAAATTTAGAATCGGGAAACGGTTACATGAAACGCAAACGTTCACGAATGAACCTATTGGAAAAAATCCTTATATCCTAGAAATTCTAACTCTATGCGAGTAGGCTTTAGAGTATTCCTCCTTTTCTTTTTTCCCTTTCTCTTGCAAGCAGAGGAAGAAGAGTGTTCTCCTCTTTTCAGAGACCTGGACCTAGTTCTTCAAATCGATAAAAGAATAAAAGATGATCTGCCTTTGATTTACAATTATCAGCTGCAGGTAGGTTATTTAACGATGCCCTCTGCACGCATGACTCAAAACGGCACGATCGGCTTTGGCTTTTCTCTTCTTCCTCCCTACCGTGTGTACAGTCTTCTTTTTCAGCTTTTTGATCGGTTAGAAGTCACAGGCAATTACTGGATTTTTCATGATCAGCTGGATCCTGGTTTCGGCCATTTTGGTTTCGGCAATGAGGCAGAAAGAGCCGGAAATTTGAAATTCGCTCTTTTGAAAAAAACAGATGGCCTGCCCTTTCTTCCTGAAGTTGCCATTGGTATCAACGATGTGATCGGTACTAGGCGTTTTCACTCCTTTTACATCGTGGGAACGGAAAGTTATCTTCCCTGGAATTTAGAACTTACCTTGGGCTGGGGCTCAGGAAGGATCCAAGGTTTTTTTGCAGGTTGTGCTTGGTCGCCCTTTAGAAACTACAAGCCTGCTCAGCTTACATTCATTTTGGAGTATGACGCCAACAATTACAAAAAACATCTCCATGAGCATGCCAAAGGAAGGGAGGTGAAAACACCTTTTAATGCAGGAATTAATGTAACCCTCTTTAAACATTTTCACTTTAATGTCAGCTCGCTTAGGGGAGAAGAGATCGCAGCATCCGGAGCGTTTACCTGGAATATCGGGGAGACTACAGGCCTATTTCCTAAAATCCACGATCCAGCTCCCTACACTGCTCCCTTAGATACTGAAGCGATCGGAGAGAGACGTTCGCAAGAAGAGTTTGCACAAGAGCTCGCCTATGCGTTTAAAGAGCAAGGGCTAGACCTTTACTCTGTAAAGCTTATTCCTGCATGTCAGGGCAAGTTTCATCTTTGGCTGAAGGTCATTAACGTAAGATACCGAGAAGAAGAGGATGTATTTTGCAGGCTCAAAGAGATCCTATCTTCCCTTGCTCCAGAAAACATGGAATGTTTTACCGCTGTGATTGAAGCAGATGGAGTAAATGTGCATGAATATCAGTTCAGATCGAAAGATTTAGAGAGATATCGAACGAAAAAAATTTGCGACTCTGAGCTCAAACTAATCACTCCTTTAAGGGAGGCTACTTCCGAAAAGAACGATTTTGATTCCATCCCTCTTTTTAAGCGTCATAAGAGCATCTGGCTTTTTACTTTCAACCCTCTCTTTCAGCCATATTTTGGTACCTCTACCGGAAAATTCAAGTATGATTTTGGATTTCAAGCAGCCTTAGAAGGCTATATCTACGATCAAGTCTATTATAACCTTTCCGGAAGCTACATTATCACCTCCAGTGCTTTCCATTTGACCTCTTGTGATATATTAAACCCATCGCAGATCATCAATGTCAGATCCGACACTCTTGACTATCACAGGCCCAATACCTTTTATCTTGATATTGCCTATCTACAAAAGAGTTGGAATTTAGGTCAGGGTTTTTTTACAAGGCTTGCAGGCGGTTATTTTGAAACTGCTTACATGGGACTTGCCTGGGAGGGGCTCTACTATCCGACTTGGGCAAATTGGGCAATTGGGTTAAATGCCGCAGGACTGTATAAACGAAAATACACAGGCCTTGCGCCAGCTCACAAAATCCGAAAATTTGAAGGATTTTGTCCTACCTTTGTGCCCTACTTTGGAGTGCAGTACTTCTTGGATTTTTACTATCAATACCAGCCGCTGCAGCTAGATTTTAAATTTTCCCTCGGCCAGTTCCTCGCCAAAGATAAGGGAGTACGCATAGAAGTAGCCCGCAGCTTTTCAAGCGGTCTTAGAGTTGGACTTTGGTGGTCATTTACTAACGGCAATGACGTTGTGAATCATGAGCGTTATTTCGATAAGGGCTTTTTTGTCTCTATGCCATTGGATTTTTTCTTATTAAAAAGCTCAAGGACAAGACTCAACTACTCCATGAACGCTTGGCTGAGAGATATTGCCTGCTTTGCTTTCACAGGAAAGACTTTGTATGACACTATCTTCTACGAAAGAATGAATTATAGAACCAATTTCTATTAAGACAAAAGTTTTGGAAGCATCCTTTCTCCTGCATAGGTCAAGATCATATCAGCCCCGGCTCGTTTGATGCTAAGAAGGGTCTCATAGAAAACTTTATCTGCATTAAGATAGCCTTTCTCATCTGCTGCCATTACCATGGAATATTCGCCGCTCACGTGGTAAGCAGCAATTGGTTTATGGCACATGTTTCTCATTTGAGAAATAATATCTAGATAGAGTGTTGCCGGCTTTACCATCAGAATATCTGCGCCTTCTTGAATGTCTTGTTCAGCTTCAAGGAGTGCCTCTCTTCTATTTGCTGGATCCATGTGATAGCTGCGTTTGTCCGCAAACAAATGGTAAGTGCCTAGCGCTTCTCGAAAAGGGGCATAAAGAGAGGATGCGTACTTAACGCTGTAGGATAAAATCGAGGTGTTTTGAAAATTGGACTCATCTAACACTTTTCGAATATGTCCCACTCTTCCATCCATCATGTCAGAAGGTGCTACAATATCTGCTCCCGCCTCTGCAAGCATAACTGCCATCTCCGCTAATATGGCTACGGTTTCATCATTTAAAATCTCGCCTTGTTGATTCACAACGCCATCATGGCCATGAGAAGTATAGGGATCTAAAGCCACATCTACAACGAGAGTTAGTTCTGGAAGCTCTTTTTTCAAAAGTTGAATGGTTTCTGAAAGTAATCCAGAAGGATTCAGTGCCTCTTTGCCATCGGCAGTTTTAAGTGCTGGATCAATAACAGGAAAAATAGCGATTGCTTTCATTCCCTTTTCAAAGAGATCTTCCGCTCTCTTTAAAAGAAGATCTGAAGAAAATCGGTAAATCCCCGGCATTTCTTTGATAGTTTCTTTTTTTTGAACTCCATCGATCAAGAAGAAAGGCTGGATAAGATCGCTTTTTTTGAGAGCTGTTTCTCTAACAAGTGCGCGAATGCTTTCGGACTTTCTATTTCTTCTGAGTCTATTGGGGAGTGTTAGTTTGATGTCTTGATCAATCATAAAATTCCTTTTTAAATCTATTAAACTAGGAGGTTTTTTTCTTGTCGCTATTTTTGATTCGGCCTTATGATCCTTATTTATCCACCACCCGCTCACAGGGTTCGCTAGAGGCACAGAGGACACAGAGAAGGAAAGGGGTCTTATTTTTTTCTCTCTGTGCCTCTAGCGAACCCTGTGAGCGGGTGGTAAAATAAAAAAATCTAAAAATTGGATGCTCCCTATGGAAGAATTTTCGGAAAATGAAAAAAAGATCCTAGAAAACTATGTCACAAGCATTACAGGTAATATCTTTGTCTTAAGAAATTTGCCTGAGGTGATCAAAGGAGCTCTATTTTCTAGGTACTCAAGATCTTCATTAAGTTTGAAAGCACTTCTTTTGAAAGAGTTCATTTTGAATAAGGAGCTCTCTTTTTCTGAGATCGCAGTCTCTGCCGATGAACAGAACATGGCTATCAAGAAAGCGCAAGATTTTTATGACAGAATTTTGGATGGATATGGCGACGATTCGATTGGAGAGCTGGGGGGAGGGCACCTTGCGGTAGAAAGTGTTTCTATGATTGCGGCTAAAGTATTAGAAGATGCAAGAATTGGCGGATCGCCTCTTGAAAAATCCACTAGGTACATCTACTTTGATCAAAAGGTAAATGGAGAATATCAATATTTCAAAGAACCTATCTTAATGACTTCTGCCTACCGCGATCTCTATCTTGATACCTGTAACCACCTCTTTGAAACTTATAGTAAACTAATACCGCCTCTTACCGCTGTGATCGAAAAAACATTTCCTAAAGAAGAAGGAATTTCTAAAACTGCCTATACGGCCTCTCTTCGAGCGAAGGTTTTAGATTGTTTAAGAGGTCTTTTACCAGCTTCCACTCTTACTAATCTTGGCATCTATGGAAATGGAAGATTTTTTGAAAAGCTTTTGCAAAAGTTGAACTCTCATAATCTGGCAGAGATGCAAGAGATGGGAAAAAAGGCGTACACCGAACTTTCCAAAGTTATTCCTTCCTTTATCCGTAGAGCGGATCCATCACACAAACACCAGATGGCTTTTTCTCATTTTTCAGAGAAAATGCAGAGTGAATTAAAAGATCTCACTGCTTCCCACACAATGGGGCTTAAAGAGGGGAAAAAAGAGGATGTTCACCTTGTGCATTATGACTCTAATGCTCTTTACAAAGTAGCTGCTGCACTTCTCTATGAACACTCCCATCTTCCTCTTGCAGACTTAGAGAAAATGGTAAAGGAGTTAAGTGAAGAAGAGCTTGATAAGATTTTAGATGCTGCTTGTAAATATAGAGAAAATAGAAGGCACAAATCTCCCAGGGCATTAGAGCATGCCGTCTTTACCTTCGATATTACCGCAGACTTTGGGATCTACCGCGATCTGCAGCGCCACCGAATGCTTACGCAAGAAAGACAATTTTTATCCTGCAATAACGGCTACTATATTCCTGATGAAATAGTCGGAACGGAAATGGAAAAAGAGTATATTTTTGCACTAGAAAAAGCAAAAAAGGCATTCGATCTTATCAGCAAAGAGTTTCCGGAAGAGGCGCAGTATGTTGTTCCGATGGCATACAATATACGCTGGTATTTCCATGTGAATTTACGCGCTCTGCAGTGGATTTGCGAACTAAGATCAGCTCCTGCTGGTCACCCCAACTACCGCTACATCGCGCAAAAAATGGCAAAACAAGTGATCCATGCTGGAGGCTATTTCAAACGCTTT
>Ga0206942_1104_pt1 | contig 25811 bp, 16 predicted proteins | sample Alteio_BWOrgHeat_6_FD_153253 | JGI IMG/M metagenome (GOLD analysis project Ga0206942, IMG submission 153253) | Enriched cells from forest soil in Barre Woods Harvard Forest LTER site, Petersham, Massachusetts, United States -... | ecosystem: Environmental > Terrestrial > Soil > Temperate forest > O... | reverse complement strand
TCGCATGCCTGAATTTTGTAAACCTCTCTACGGCAAGGGCCGTGAAGCGGATGAAAGAAGTGGGCATTCGTAAAGTAGCGGGCGCCTACCGCAGGCAGTTGGTATTTCAATTTATAACAGAGTCGATCGTGTTTACGTTGTTTGGATTAATCCTGGCCATCGTTCTTTCTGAATTGGCCTTGCCTTATCTGAATTCGACTGTTGGCCGACAATTTCATTTACCTTATGAGATCAAATACATCGCGGGAGCAGTTTTGTTTGTTGTTATTTTGGGAATACTCGCCGGAAGCTATCCTGCCTTTCAACTTTCTCGCTTCAGGCCCGCATTGGTGCTCTCGAAAATGAATGAAACCAGAAACAGTTCATCCTTTTTTCGTCAGTCGTTGGTGGTGTTTCAATTTATGCTTTCTTTTTTTCTGATCTCAGGGGCTTGGACGGTGCTGTCGCAGAATGATTTATTGCTCCACAAAAACCTTGGGTTTGTCAAGGAACAAATTGTCGTGGTACCCTTGACAACGTCTCAACTCAAAAATCAGGAAACCACAAAACAAAAATACAGCAACCATCAAAATGTGATCAGCTCCACAATTGGTTTCGGATTGCCCGGTGATGTGGTGGCGGGTGATGATATCATTAACCCCGAAGATGGAAAGACCCATCCGGCAAACCTCTTTTGCATCGACTTTGACTACGTACAAACGATGGGAATGAAGATAATTGCCGGGAGAAATTTTTCACGTAAATTTCAAACCGACTCCAGCGAGGCTTTCATGCTGAACGAAAGTGCATTGAGCATCTATGGACTCGGCAGCCCCGAAGAGGCCGTTGGAAAAAGACTGCAATGGAAGAAATGGCATAACCGTCAGATTAAGAACGGCTTCATCATCGGTGTGGTTAAGGATTTCAATTTTAAAAGCCTGCGTGAAAAGATGTCACCGGTGGTCATGCACATCTATCCGCAAGCTGCCTGGAAACTGGCCCTGCGTATCAAGCCTGAAAACATGAACGAAACGATCCAACACTTCAAAAAAACGTATGAGTCTCTTGAGCCTGGCTGGATTTTTACCTACAGCTTTCTGGACCAGAATTTTGACGACATGTACAAATCGGAACAGCAGCTTGGAAAATTGTTTTCCATCTTCACCTACATGGCCATTGTCGTCACGTGCCTCGGGTTGTTTGGACTTGTCGAATACAGTGTAGGTCAACGGGCCAGGGAAATCAGTATAAGAAAAATTTTTGGTGCAAACGTGTCATCGTTGTTAGTGTTGCTCACCCGCCAGTATTTTATCATGGTGATCATCGCATGCATTGCGGTTGCCCCGGCTATTTATTTCTTTGCGCAACAGTGGCTCAGCAACTTTGCGTATAAAACAGAAATAGACATGTGGCTTTTCATCAAGGCAGCAGAGGTAATTTTAGCAATAACAGTCTTTACGGTAAGCTTTCAATCTATGAAAGCAGCACTGACAAACCCTGTGGAAAACCTGAAAAGTGAATAACCGTAACATCGATAAATGTAAAACGTCTTTCAAGAAATAAACTGAAAAGTATGCTTCGAAACTATTTAAAAATCGCCCTGCGCAACCTCTTCCATAATCGGATTTACTCCGCCATTAACATCTTCGGCCTTGCGCTGGGAGTGGCGTGTTGTTTATTGCTTGCCCTTTATATTCAGGATGAGCTGAGCTATGACAAACATCATGATCGGGCTGGTGACATCTATCGGATTGTCAGCAAATTTCAGTCGGAGAGGGGCTTTAATGAAAAAATAGCGACTGCCTCGCCTCCCCTCGCCATGGCAATGAAAGAGGAAATCCCTGAAGTGGAGTCTGCTGTCCGTGTATTCAATCCCCCGAGCGTCTTACAAAATCTTATTCGTTACCATGAAAGTCTTTTTTACGAAACTGACGGACTCATTGCCGACTCAACCTTGTTCGATGTTTTTAAATACGATTTGAAAGAGGGCAATCCAAAGAAAGCACTTGTTCAGGCAAACTCCGTAGTCTTATCGGAGCGTCTTGCACACAAGCTTTTTGGCAATGAACCTGCGTTAGACAAAATCATTTCAATTAGTCAGGGGGGAAAACTACGCGAATACAATGTGACAGGGGTGTTTCGGGAGAACTACAACAGTCATATTAAGGCAAACTTTTTTACCTCCATGACAAGCGCAGGCTGGGGCGAGTACGTCCGCACGGATGGCGCCAAGCAATGGGCTGGAAATAATTTTATTCCTTCTTATTTGAAGTTGACGGCGGGTCATGACAAGGCTGCCGTAGAAAAGAAAATGAATGCCGTTTTATTGAAACACGGGGCCGAAGCGATGAAGGCGTTGGGCTTGTACAAAACACTTTCGCTCGAGGCGGTAAAAGATATTTATCTCAAATCCGATGTGGGCCAGAGCCCCAGGATAACGTATTTATATGTGGTGGCTTCTATTGCCCTTTTTATTTTATTGATTGCCTGCATCAACTTTATGAATTTGTCAACGGCCAAGGCGACGAAGCGTGCGGCTGAAATTGGCATCCGCAAAACGATGGGCGCATTTCGGTCTTCATTAGTCAGTCAAATTTTAGGGGAAGCGATGGTCATTGTAGCTTTTGCGATTATCGTAAGCCTCGTACTCGTGCAGTTGGCCCTCCCTTTTTTCAATCAGATAACGGATAAAAACATTTCCTTCAATTCCGGAAATTTTATGTACATCCTGTTGGCCTCGGTCGCACTCGCTATTATTACCGGATTGGTCGCGGGAAGTTATCCTGCCTTTTATCTCTCCTCTTTTCAACCTGCACAGGTGCTCAAAGGAAAATTAAACCTGGGCAACTCAGCCGGACGCCTGCGTCAGGGCCTGGTAGTGTTTCAATTCATGATTGCAATCGTGTTGGTATGCGGAATATTTATTATTTCACGTCAGTTGGATTTTATGAGGGAAAAGAACCTGGGTTTTGATTCTAATGCGAAAATTGTTTTGCCACTACGCACGGAGGAAGCACACAACCAATATGATCCGCTAAAAAAACAAATTGAGGATAACAGCAACATTAAGGCAGTTTCCGGCTGTAATTATATTCCCGGTACTACCATTTGGAATGACATGATGTTCTATTCTGACGGTGGGAATATGGACAAAGCAGTTGATATCCGGCGAAATTCGATAGATGCAGGGTACATGGAATTGTTGAACATGAAATTAATTGCAGGCCGATCATTTACCGACAACCGGAAAATGGAGAGCCAGAATAAATTAATTTTGAACCGGACTTCCGTCTCCAAACTCGGCTTCACGCCGGAAAAAATAGTTGGGCAGAATTTGCATTTCGATTGGGAAGGAAAAAAATATGACTTTCAGGTTATTGGCGTGATGGAAGACTATCATCAAAACTCCCTTCATGAGGAAATCAAGCCGACCTTATTTGAGGTTCCCGACAGCACCCGGCGATACGATTACATGATCGCTTCGGTATCTGCAGCCAATTTTGAACAAACCATTCAGTCCGTCGAGAAGACATGGAAGTCATTGATTCATGATACACCGTTTGAATATTCCTTTTTGGATCAGAATATTCAAAAGCAATACGATGAAGACCGTAGAGTTTCTAAAATCATCACCAGTTTCGGCCTGATTGCAATGGTTATTTGCGGCCTCGGCCTGTATGGACTTTCTTCATACATGGCGGAACGAAGATTTAAGGAAATCGGAATCCGCAAAGTGATGGGCGCGAGCGTTCAGCAAATCGTGACCATGATGTCTGCTGAGTTTGTCAAGTTGGTGGTGATTGCTTTTGTCATTGCCGTTCCGATAGCCTGGTATGGAATGCATAAATGGCTCGAAGGGTTTGCTTATAAAATTCCTGTGGAGTGGATGGTTTTTGTGTTGGCGGGTTTAGTGGCGTTGGTCATTGCGTTGATCACGGTAAGTTTTGAATCCATCAAATCGGCCATGGGCAACCCGGTTGATAGTTTGAGAAGTGAATGAAATTGCAAATTCCAGGTTACAAACTCTAAAAATGGAACCGGGGTAATTTTGAATGTTGAATATTAAATTCGAAATTCTATGCTGAATAGTTACTTCGCCATCGCCTGGCGCAATTTGTTACGCAACAAAATTCACAGCGCCATCAACATCACTGGCCTCGCCGTGGGTGTTGCCTCCTGTTTAGTTCTTTATCTTATAGTAAGCTACGAGTTGAGCTTCAACAAGGAGATGATTGACTATGACCGCATCTTCCGGATACACTCATCGTTCAGCGGAAATATGGCCATGTTGGATAAAGGAGTTCCAACAGCAATTGCCCCGGCCGTCCGCGAAAATTTCTCCGGAGTGGAAAGCGTTGTGCTTGGACAAGAATTTCAAACCACTGTGCTTGTCCCTGCACCCGAAGGCAGAAGGAAATTTGATAATCAAAGCAATGTAGTAACTACGGAGCCTTCATATTTTAGTGTGTTTGGTTCTTATGAATGGATCGCTGGCTCTCCACAAGTTCTTGCGAAACCTTTTCAAGTAGTGCTTACCGAGAGCAAGGCCAAATTGTATTTTAACAGCAGTGACCCTGCTATCGTATTAGGAAAAGAAATTATTTATCAGGACTCATTGTCAACCCACGTGGCTGGTATCGTGAAAGATCTTCCGTTCGTAACGGATATCGATTTTACCGATTTTATTAGCCTTGAAACTAACAGGGTTTCCTTTCTAAAGAATAGCTTCCAGCTGGAGAATTGGGACAGTTCCAATTCAGCAACCTTCACTTTTTTGAAAACTTCTTTAGGCACTCCACGCAGTCAGATTGAAAATCAAATTGAAATCCTTAATCAACAAAAAGCCAAAGAGAGAAAAAATGATGGCTTTGAAAATAATTTTAAACTCGATTCTTTTTCCAATCTTCATTTTAATAGTAAGATTGGCATATTCGAGCATAGCCGAGAAGCTGCGCACTTACCTACGCTGATTATTTTGATCGTTGTTTCTGTTGTACTTCTTTTGATCGCTGCTATCAATTTCATTAATCTTGAAACCGCGAGGGTTGCAACAAGATCAAAAGAAGTGGGTGTGCGAAAAGTGATGGGCAGCCTGCGGTATCAATTGGTGTTTCAGTTTTTGATCGAAAGCCTGATCGTTACACTGTTTGCGGTTGCGTTGTCTTTGCCGATCGCTGAGTTTGCGTTCAATTATTTTTCTGAGTTTATTCCGTCAGGGCTTTCCATATATTTTATTCAGACTTTCCCATTTTTAGTACTGGTAATAGTTTCGGTAGGGCTGTTGGCAGGCCTTTATCCGGCCTGGACACTGTCTTCCTTCAAACCCGTGTTGGCGTTGAAGACAAAATCTTATCTATTGGCAAATGAGCACGGAATTGTTCCAATAAGAAAAATGTTGATTGTGCTTCAGTTTGCCTCAGCACAGGTATTCATTTGCGCTGCTTTGATTTTTGCTTCGCAGATGCGGTTTCTCCTGAACCGTGACTTAGGCTTTCGCACGGATGCCGTCATTTACGTGTTTTCGCCGTGGCAAGAAAATAAAAGTAAAATTCAATTGCTTAAAAATGAATTGATAAAAATACCTGAGATTACTGACCTATGCCTGAGTGCACAGCCACCATCAGCAAACATGTGGGCAACCTCTGCTGTAAACTATAAAAACAAAAAAGAAATCATGCATATCGAGGCCTTTCGAAAGTTTGGCGATCATCATTACATGGGTTTTTATGAAATGAAACTGTTGGCGGGCAGGAATTTGCAACCCAGCGACACGGTGAAAGAAGTAATCATTAACGAAACGATGATGCACCAAATGGATATTCAAAACCCAACGGAGGCGATTGGAAAAATCATTGATGTGAATAAGCATCATTGGCCAATCATTGGGGTTGCGAAGGATTTTAACGTTCTATCCCTACACAACCCAATGAGAGCTGTGATGATTGCCAGCGAAGAAAATAATTTTTCATGCTTTAACGTGCGCTTAGCCACTAAGAACAGGCATAGCGACCAGTTAAAAATTGCCTTAAGTAAAATGGAGGCGAGCTGGAAAAAAATCTATCCTGATTATCCATTCGACTTTCGTTTCTTAGACGAAACCATCCGTAACTTTTATCAAGGCGAGCAGCGCTCCTTCAAGTTGATAAACGCGGCGACCGTATTGGCTATTTTAATTTCTTGCTTGGGACTTTTTGGCTTATCCTCGTACACCGTGGTGCAGCGCACGAAAGAAATTGGTATCCGAAAGGTGTTGGGTGCTTCTGTGACCAATATTGCGTCGATGCTTTCTAGAGAGTTTGTGGTATTGGTGGTGATCGCTTTTTTGATTGCAATGCCGCTGGCCTGGTATGCCGCTAAGGAATGGTTGCAGACTTATCCTTACCATATGGATTTGAGTGCTATTCTTTTTATTTTGACATTGTTCGCTGCGATCTTCTTGGCCATGATTACTGTCAGTTTTCAGGTATTAAAAACAGCAAACTCAAATCCGGTGGATAGTTTGAAAAGTGAGTAAATCCTGATTTGAGGTTTTCGAATTAGGAATTTGTGATTGGAACATTGTGGCTTCAAAACTTTAATATAAAAATTATGCTGCGTCATTATTTCACAACAGCGCTTCGCAATTTAGTGCGGAACAGATTTTATACGGTGATTACCGTTACCGGTCTAGCCGTTGGGATTGCCTCGGTCTTTTTTATCGTGCAGTACCTAAACCTGGAATTGAGCTATGATCATTTTCATGAGAATGCGGACAATATTTACCGCATCGCATGGATAAACACCAACGCGCAAACCCGCACGCCACACCCCATGGCGCAAGCCATGGTACAGGATTTTCCGGAGGTGGAAAGTGCGGTGAGCCTTTCACCCTTATGGGGTCCTGGCCTTACCAAGGAAATATTTTCTATTCGAAACCCACAAAAAGACGTGCGGTACGATGAATCAAATGTACTGGCCGTTGATAGTACATTTTTTAAAGTATTCTCCTTTCAGGTCATTCGTGGTGATGCAAAAACTGTTTTGAAAAACCCGGGCGGCATCCTGCTTTCCGAATCAACAGCGATAAAGTATTTTGGTACCATCGAGGTGGTAGGCAAACAATTGGAAGTCAATAAGGAGAACAACCTGGTACAGATTCTGGGTGTTTTCAAAGATGTGCCACAAGCTTCCCACTTTCATTTTGATATCCTCGTTCCGATGATCCGCCTGAAATTGGAGGATCCCGATGATGAATACTATACCTGGAAGGATTTTGGACATTACAATTACGTTCGCCTGAAACCCGGCACGGATGCAAGAGCCCTCGAAAGTAAATTGCTGGACTGGTCGAGAAAATATGTGAACTATCGCGATGAAGAACTTCGGTGGCTGAAAGAAAACCATTATGGTTTTGAACTGCAGCCGATCACCAGCATTCATTTGCAATCGCATTTGCGGTGGGAGCTTGAACCCAATGGCAACATTGCCTACGTGTATTTAATGGCGGCGGCGGCTTTGCTGATCCTGGTCGTGGGTGCCGTTAATTTTGTGAACCTCAACATGGCTCAGGCTTTCGAACGGATGAAGGAAATCGGTATTCGCAAATCGCTGGGTGCTTTTCGTCAACAGCTTGGCTTTCAATTTTTGGGTGAATCGGTTTTGGTCACTTCCCTTGCGTTGGTGATAGCTGTGCTATTCATTGAGATCGCTGCTCCGGTGTTGCAATCGCTTACAGGACGAGTATTTTCTGTTTCGCAAGGCACTTTCATTTCGCTGCTTTCAATGGGTTTGATTGTCGCATTGGTGGCGGGGATATATCCATCCCTTATTCTATCCGCTTCGAAGCCGGCACTGATCCTCAAAAACAATTTTGGTCAACACCAGGGAATTAGCGTGAGAAAATTATTCATTGTTTTTCAGTTTGTTGCCTCGATGACGCTGATCTCGGCAAGTGTTATTATTTCGCAGCAAATTGATTATTGGCAAAACAAAGAACTCGGGTTTAAACCGGAAGAAGTAGTTGTGTTACCCATCAAGGATCGATCGATGAACAAACGCATTGAAGAACTGCGCACTGAGCTTTTAAAAATAAACGGAGTGTCGGGTGTTTCAGCCACTTCCAATATTCCGGGCAAATCATACAACCAGAATCCCATTTATGCCTCGCAACATCCCGAAGAAATTCGAGACGCATCGGAAGCGATGATTGATGTCGATTATTTGAAAGTGATGAATATGACATTGACAGAAGGTCGTGGCTTTTTAAGAAACAATCCCGCCGATTCCGATGGATTTATTCTGAATGAAACAGCAGTCAACCAGCTGGGCATAAAAAACCCGGTGGGCAAGGAAATCGTTTGGGAGCGCGACGGCCCGATATTGAAAGGACCGATCATCGGTGTGGTAAAGGACTTCCATTTTCAATCCTTGCATGAACCGTTACGTCCGTTGCTGATGCGTTTGGAGGGTCGTTATAATTTTGCAGTTATAAAAATGAAAACGACGGATTTTGAAACCGCTATCAAAAGTATTGAGAAAACATGGCGCAAGTTTGACGATCATTTTCGTTTTGAATTTTCCTTCTTGGATTCGCAACTCAACCAGCTTTATCAGGAAGAGCATGGTATGGTTCGCGTGCTGAATATATTTTCCTTACTCGGCGTGGGTATTGCCAGTATGGGCCTGCTCGGCATAGCGGCCCTTGCTTTTCGCACGCGGACTAAAGAAGTGAGCATGCGCAAAGTACTTGGAGCAAGTTTACCTAACTTGATTGTGTTGCTTTTAAAAGATTTTACCCGGTTGGTTTTGATTGCCGTGGCATTGGCTGTTCCACTCGTTTGGTGGGTCATGGATCGCTGGCTCCAGAATTTTTCATACCGTATCAAAATCAGCCCTATGGTTTTTGTAGTGACGGGTTTGAGTTTGGTATTGATCGCCTGGATTACCCTGAGTTTTCTTACCATCAAAACGGCAAGGGTCAATCCGGCAGAAACACTGAAATCAGAGTGATTTTCTAAACCAAAACATTTAGACTTGATTTGGGATTTAATAATTTGATTTAGCTTTGCGCGAAAATTAAATTCCATGCAAATCTCAAAACATAAAGTAGCTTCTATTCACTACACGCTGACTGACAACGATGGTAAAGTTCTTGACAGCAGCGCGGGGAGGGAGCCTCTTCACTTTATTCAAGGCATCGGCAATTTAATTCCCGGAATGGAGGAGGGGCTTGAAGGGAAAAAGCAGGGAGATAAGTTCATGTTAAAGGTTAGCCCGGAAAAAGGTTATGGTGTAAAAAGTGATGCTATGGTTCAGCGGGTGCCTCGTTCGGCTTTTGCTGATCAAAAAATTGAAAAGGGAATGCAGTTTCAAACTAACCAGGGAACAGTGGTGACCGTAACGCATGTAGGCGTTCATGAAATTACAGTGGACGGCAACCATTCGCTTGCCGATGTGGAATTAAACTTTGATGTTGAGGTGATGAGCATTCGTGAAGCCACCGCGGAAGAACTTTCGCATGGTCATGTGCACGGCCCTGGCGGGCATCATCATTAATTTCTCCTACTTCGCAAGCAGCAATTTTCCGCTCTGGCTCGCCGTTTTTCCATTCACGGTAAGGGTCATTCGGTAAATATAGATTTGACTGCCCAACCCTGACTGCGCGCCACTCCAGGACAAGGTATTGATGCCAATAATAAAATTCCCGATGTCATTCATTCCAAACTGTTGAAGCAAACGTCCGTCGGAGGAATAAATCTGCAGGGAAAAATTATCCGGCAACACATTGCCCGAAAGAATGAAACTGAAATTGAAAGAATCGGAAGACGGATTGGGATAAGCCGACTGCAACTGAATGGTCGTTTCGTCTTTTACCTGGAAGGTAACTTCATAAGGCTGTGTTCCGCTGGGGTTGCCACTGGCATTTGTCCCATTGACTTGAAGCGCGTAAAGACCTTCTGGTAAATTGACCGGATGAAAAATTGTTGTGAAGTCTGTACTGATCGTTTCGGGCGACCATGTCATATCCGGTCTGCTGAAACTGATTCTCTTGAACGGGCATGGCGTGGAATCACACGGATAGCTCAGCGCTATATTCAGATGCGTGGAGTCCGTAATCATAAGGAAAGGGTTATCGTCCAGCAACTTTATCAAAATGATCGGACTGGGTGAAACGAAATCACCATTTTGAAGGTAACGACCGTCAACGGTTACCGTCAAAGCAGGGTCTGAAAGGTCAGGCAATACATTCAAATATCCGGTAAGGTCAAGGAGATTGTTGTCGTAATATTGCTCCGGCTGTATTTTTGGATTGACATAGACATTGATGTCGTTAAGGCCTGTTTTTCCTTTTGTGTTTACCGTGAATGTAAAATTTGTGGTGTCGCCAGGTAAGGGTGCTTCGATTTTAAAAGAGCTTGTGTCCAAAATTGCTTTTGAGGCATTTACAATTTCGGTTTTGACCTTTAATGAATCCGTAAATGATTTTGAGGAAATATTAACGAACCCATACTGTCCTGTAAAAGGCTGACCTTCTTGCACAGTCTGGGTAGCCGATGGTCCTTTATAAAAAAGTAAACCATCCGCCACTGACTCATAAAATACGAACCAATGTCTCAGCTGAACGGCGGTGAGATTTTCCGTATCCTGCATATTGAGTTGCACTCTCAATTGCGGGTATTGAACAGGATTTATAAATGATAAATCCAAACTACTCCCGGTAATGTTTGATTGAAGCAATGTTTCCTGCCCCGTCAAGGTCACACCATAAATGGAATAACTCACGTTATCCACGGATTCAACATCAGATGTTTGCAGCACGAACCGAACCCAGTTTTTTGCCGGTCCGATAGCAGGGGATTTAACATTGCCGGAAGAATTAAGTCCGGTCATCGTAGCGGTAACGGTGACATCCTGAGCAGTGACAGGTGAAGCGGAAGGCAGATAAAATTTGGCACCTCCAACCGGAGCACCCTTTTTGGCGAAAATGACAACCGGCTCTCCGTCTTGCACCGAACTCATCTGTGAATTGCTGATGCCGAGTTCTGTGAGTTTGTTCAGTACATTGGATGACCAGGAAGAAAATACCGGGTTACCCACTGAGAAAAGGACCACAGAATCACCCGGGTTAACATTGTCAACATAGTGGAGAAGATCGTTACCATCTCCAGTCTCAACGTCGGTGGATTGAAAACTATTGATCACGGATGGCTGTAATCCGCAACCCCGTGGATCATTTTCGTAAATGCTGATTCCAGGATAGGGCGTAGCGGTGGTTTTGTTAAAAGCAACAAGATTGATGGTATTGTTGAGGCAAGGAACCTGTACACTGACTTCGTATTCCGTTCCATTCACTTTCATGGATGCAGCAGTGTACGGCGATGAGCTGTCAGCCCCGATAGATTTTATTTCGATGGGCAAAACGGTTTGCAAATAGCTCAGCTTTTTAGCGGAGGCGTCAAAATTCAAGCCCGTTAATACGTCAGACTCAACCTGTTGGAACTTTGTTTGCGCCCAGCCCTCGGGGCTGTCGTTAATAAAAACGAAAGAGGAAACAGACCAATTCGAACTGTCGTTTCCATTTTGCGGTTTGGTTCGCCAATAATAAACAAGTGAATCGGTAGGCAATAAATTGACAGCCAATTTAGCCAGGGTGTTTCCGGAAACGGTTTTGCTGATGGCATAAGCACTATTGAATGTGTTGGTGGTGTCGAATTGAATGAAATAATTTTGTTGGGTACTGAGCGGGTTGGCCTCTTGAAAAAGTAAATTGACGGAGGGGGTGCCCACAATACCAAAATTAGGAGGATATAAATTAAGCGTTCCGTTAGATGGAATGAAAACAGAAAGTGTTGCGGTGTTGTTGGTTTTGGAAATCTCTTTAACTGTATTCAGCGGATCGATAATCACCGTGAAGAGGTTGTTTCCCGAGCCATTATGGGTGATGTCATTATTCAGCTTAAAAGTCAAAGTATCCTGGTATTGTATCGAAGGAAAAGTGGAGTCATCAATTTCAGTAGAATTGTCGCTGAACGTTCGGATCAGACGTACGTGAACAGGAGTTGAGTTGGTTGCCCCCAAATTTTTAACGATGACTTTAATGGCGAAAGAGTCGCTGAGTGATGTGATGGGTTTTCCATCGAGTGAAGCAAGGGAGATGGAACCGTTGTCAACCGAATAGTCGGGCAGGGCGGTTCCAAAAAGTTTCAGCACCGGGTCGCCGGCAAGAACCATTTGCTGAACTTGCGCAATCGCAGTGATATCACCGGCGCTGGAAGCCAAATATCTTCTGCCGACTTCTTTTTGAATGTCGCCGATACCTTTTTTGATGAATGAAGAATCGCCAAAACCTACTTGATAAAATAGTGTCGAGTATTGATCCAAATCAGTGGAGTAACCGAAGGAAGTGCCGGCGATAAAATTGCGCGATCCTTTGTTAGCGGCGAGCATCCAATTTTCTCCAAAGGTGACTTCGTTGGCGAAAATTGTTCCGGCATTGCATCCATTGATAAGAAAAACCGGATATTTTCCCTGATTATTATACCCTAATGTAGGATCCGTCACATTTCCAATATCGATATCAATAGTGCTCGAAGAGGAATGTCCAAAAAATGTTACCAGGTTGACACCCTGGTTGATATTAGTGGCTACATTTATTTGCTGCACACCCACGTTCTGTTTTGCTTTGGTGGTGACATAGCCTCCCAAATAAGGGCCCTCGGCAATTTGAGCGAAACCGTCAACGTATTGCCTGAACAAGGCAAGCTCAAAGGCATCGCTAACCGAGCTTCCGCCTCCGCTCAGGTGTAGTATTTGCTTGGCCCAGGGTTGCAACGGTTGAGACTCTATTTCTTTGACTTTGTTAAGATAGGATGCAACTTGAGCTGAAGAAGTAGCCGTGAGACGCCCGGTCGGTATGCCGGGATCATAAGTGGTTCCATAAAGGCCTGCCGTGTAGGCGATATCACCGCCCGGATATCCTGCTGAAGGAACCAAGTCAGGGAGTTCCGTGGCGGGCACCGGTAATCGCTGATAAGCCGAGTAAAAAATGTCTCGCCCTTTCCCAACTAAAAACAGATATTCAATTTTTCCTTGTGACGCCATAAATTCCATAAACTTGTAGATCGCCAACGGAGACACTTCTCCAAAATTGAATTGATTGTAAAGTTGATCGATATTCACCGTAAGGGTATCGTAACTTCCTCCGGCCATTGAAGCTCGATAGGCGGCATACGCTTGCACCGGGTTAGCATATCCTGAAGCTGGTGATGTTAAAATCTTGTTACTGATGATAATAAAATTGGAAGAAGAACCCAATGACCTGAAGGAAACGGGGACTATGGAAGGAATTTTATATTCATTAGAGGCATATAAAGTTCTCGAGGCGGAAGTGCCGGGAACAACGGTAGAAAACGTACTTCCCGAAACGGTAGATAGCAGCTGTGTTATGTTTTGCAGATTGGTGATGTCCCACAATCGTAAACCAGAGAGGGGGTTGGTGATGATCACATTCGATTGTCCCTGCGGGTTAGCCGCTAGCTGCAAGGTTTTGTTATGAAGGCCGGAGAGGTCAAAACTTTGTGGAAAGGTTACTTTCAAATACGAAACGCTGGCCTGATAGTGGTCGTTACTCGCGCTTTGAGCAACGAGGCGTACATCTACTTTTCCATCAGGACCAATATCATTCCAGGTAATGGCCGAATCAAGCTTAAAAGCTTGGTAGCCACTAAAGTTAATGGATTGAAGGAGACGGAGCGATCCGCTGTTTGGCCCGACATAAACCTGAAGGGCATGCGGGTCAGTGTATAACCCAACTAAGAGCATTTCTAATTTTGGATTTCCCGCGGTGGTCACACCGTTATAAACCGAGTCAATCACGTAGTCGATGGATTGTCCTTGCTGCAAATAAAACCCCGTCCATCCCTCGCCCTGGTCAAAGTAAGTTGACTCGGTTAGGCTATTATACGTATAACCTGGACTATAGCCATCATGGTTGACATGTAAACGTTGGTCATTCTGATAATTTTCAGCCGGCAAATTATTGACGTTAACAAACTGAACGGAGTCCATGCGAAGCCCACGCGTGGAAAATGAATTGTAAGTCAGGAAATAGGCTGTGGTATCAGAATATAAATTGTAATATTTGTGGGGTTGATTCGAGGAAGGTCGATAGAGCAGACTGTCAAGGGTGCCATCATTTTTTTGGCCATAGAACTCAATGTAATCATTCGTATTAAGAATTCCATCTTTCTGGCCTCTGATGTAGATCGATTGTTCCTGGCCGCGATGAAAAAGTTGAATGAAGCGCGGGTCGACTGATCCAACAGGAAAACCTGCAGCTTGTAACTTGGAATAAGTCAAGCGATAAATTCCATTTTGTGCAACAGGGATTTTGAAGTAACGCTGCGAGAAATTGATCCAGCTGTTCGCATACTGCGACAGAGCCGTGCAGGGTGTAAACGCGATCAACAACAGAGTGAGAAACCAGACCCTTCGCATTTTTTATTTTCGTGATGAATACGATTGGCAAAGATACGGTAACTCCGGTTATACCAAAGGATCAATCGATGACAAGGGAGAGGACGCCACATCTTTCTCAATGGCATGTTGATTAGAAATAAAATCATGCCCATCGTTATGGTTGCGTCGGCCAAGGTTAAAAATGCCTGTTTGAACAAAGCCAAAATCGATGCACAAAAATTGATAAAAGACCTGCGAGGAATCCGGTCGCAAATATTCCCGACCTCGCTAAGGACAAAGCAAAGCGCAATGAGATGTTGATTGTTTTGCCAGAAAATAGATTAGCCTATAAAGCAATGCCGCCATGGGCATGGGTGACAGAATCTGAAGATGCGGAAGCCGCCCGTAGTGCGATTAAGCGGACTTGGCCTCTAAAAATTCGTCCCATTCATTGTGACTTGCCCCCGTAATGTCGCGAAGGAAAAGCGCATAGCTCGGCTTGAATGGTTTACGCTTGAGCTGCATGCCTGCTTCTTCGGGGGTATAGTCTCCTTTTTTGGCATTACAACGTTTACAAGCCGTAGCTAAATTTTGCCAGGCGTGGGGGCCACCTTTTGAACTTGGCACAACATGATCTAACGTGAGGTCCCGTCTTGTTCCGCAATATTGGCATTCCGAATTATCACGTTTAAAAACGTTTTGACGTGTTAAGGTCACCCCTTTATAGGGAGCATGCACATATCGGTTAAGGCGGATCACCGAAGGCATGGGGTAGGAGTGTGTTACAGTGCGCAAGCGGTGTCCGTTGGCCGGGCGCACAAGTTCACTTTTGTTCAGGTAAACCATGACAAAAGCACGCTCCACTGAACAGACCATCAGCGGGCTAAAATCCTGATTAAGAACTAACACACGACTATTCACGGTGGTAAGATAAAACCAATCTTTGGTTTAAGCAATTGGAATTGGACTATTTGGGTTAACACTTAATGGTTTCACTCCGTCAGGGGAACGGATCGTGATGAATTCCTGACGCGATCAAATTGTCAGGTTGGTCATGGCATTGAAAGCGGATAAACCCTGAAACTTTATTAGTGCAATTTAATTTTACTCAATTCCCGTTTAATATCCTTTTCTTTAATACTCTCCCGCTTGTCATGTATTTTTTTTCCCCGGCCAACGGCAATCTCCAATTTGGCGAGGCCACGCTCGTTGATGAAAAGCCTCGTGGGTAAAAGTGTCAGACCCTTCTCTGCCACTTTGCTTTCTAGTTTACTGAGTTCTGTTTTTTTTAAGAGCAATTTCCTTTCACGAGCGGCTTCATGGTTGTAGTGGGTCCCTTGCGCATAGGCAGTAATGTTAATCCCCCGTACAAAGCATTCGCCATTATTGAAATAGCAATAGCCATCCTGTAAATTCACTTTGCCTTCACGAATGGATTTAATCTCAGTTCCTTTTAGCATGATTCCTGCAATGAACTTTTCGATAAGTTCGTAGTTAAAAGAAGCTTGCCTGTTTTTGATGTTGATATCGCTGGAAAACCTGTTTTTCATTTTTAAAAGAGATCATAAATACAAATAAGTCAATTCGATAAATTTAGTCGTATCACGGGGTTTGTGGGGCAAGATTAGGTCGCTTACTGGGTGTCAATTTCTCCAGGTATAATTCAATAAATTCTTTTATCTTTTTTCGGCGATACTGCATGACGAAACGGGGATGTGGCAAGGGGACAATTTCTTTAAAAAAATTATACCGCCTGTTCAGTTTATTAAGAAACTTAAAGTTCTCGCCTTCGCCAAGGCAATAGCACACTTTATGACAAAGGCCCCATGAAAGCTGCTGCCGCAAACAGGAGACGATAAAGTCATGGAGTAATTCGGGTAACCCTTTTACGTCGTAGTAGTTGAGATTCTTTTCCGTTTTCGTAAAACCTAAAGGAGAAACGGCGCTGAAGTAAAAGTGATCATAAAATTTTTTAGCGCCTCCGTAGGCATCAATCAAGGCGTAAACGAAATCGGCCGATAGTTCTCTTTTCTTTTGAAAGTCATTTGAAATCCCAAGCGCTTCCAATTTCAACGGGTCGGTAAAGGGAATGCCGGTGACTCCGCCTCCATGACGACCCGGGTTGATTCCTAAAATCATGGTACGTTGGAATCGGCTACTATAAAATTTCTCGTAGAATTTCCTGCAAAGGGCAAACGTGTTTTCCTCCTGATAGGGATTCATCACGTGTACTTCGTTTGGCAATTTGACGTTTATTTTCAGTTTCTCCTGAAATGCTAAAATCCGGTCGGCCAATGTTATCATGGCAATAGGTCGATCAGTTTTTTTATTTGTTGCCGGTTTTTGGAGGACAAGATATTCTCAATCACACCCTCTTTTTCGCGAGTGGTCAATCGCCAGCTCAGTGAAGCGCGCGCATTGTTTTGACGGATGCTGTCCATTTGCTGGAGGATGGTTACATAACTCTCGGCCTGGTATTGAATATCGATTCGATAAATGGGAGCGTGAAGCCAACTTTTGGCTTGGCCGATCAGAAGGTCGCTGTTGATATCTTGAAAATTTTCGAAGTTATTATAAACACTGCTAATGGGTTGCGTGAGATCATCAATAATCGTAGAGCCTGTAGTTTGACTGATATCGCGCAATTTGGGCGAGTCACGGATAGAAACAAAAACAACGCCGGATGTATTTTCGGCTACCCAATCCTTGAACGGATATAAAAATCGTACAGCATCAGATAAGCCGAAATTATCGGAAATACCGGCATCCATGATTTGAATAGAGGGATCTGTCGGCAGCGACGTATTCGGTGTGATGTAAGGAAAAGTAGCACTCATCCGTAAGGCTGAAAGAAAACGTAGTTGAGGTGCGCCATGGTCATGAAAGAATCGTTGGAAGTCGATGCCACTGATTTTAGAATCTTGATAGGCTTCATTGTTTACTTCATAATTCATAAACGAGACCGGGCGTGAGGCGATGTAGATTTTACGCCCGTCATTAACTACCGTGGGCGTAAGAATGACCATGGGAACCAGGGCTTGTTTTTCATATACGTTATAGTCGCTGATGGATTTGTCCATGAGCCCTTCAGTAATCTCGTTCAATTGATTTTCGAAGGTATAGGCTCTATCCTTCTCATAGTGGATGCCCGCATATTGGAATTTTGTAAACCCGACAAAAAGATCGTTGGCCAGCAAACTGAAGATGAGCGGATTTAAATTATCCGTCGAAATTTTTTGCCGATGAACAGCGGCATAGGGGTCAACCGACTCTCCTAATTTTTTTCTGAGGATGAGTTCCCGAAAATAGCTGGCGCCAATTAACCCACCGGACGCACCGGTGATGAGCACTGCATTTTCCATCAGCTTGCCATGGGTAAGGCTATCGCATCGTTGCAGTGAATTAAGCGTCCACAGCGCAGCACGCTTACCACCGCCACTCACACACAGAAAAACCATTTTTGGTTTTTTAACGCCGGAGAATTTGCTACGCCAATTGTTCAGTTGTGTAAACGTCACTTGCCTGTCCTGCTCCATGGAAGCACTGTCGGCCTGATTTTTCAGGGCTTCGATCGTATACGGAGAAGGTGCCTCCTGATAGTCAAGGCCAAAAGCTTCATATTTCTTTGTGAAATAGTCTTCGCCGACCAGATAATTAAAAATAAGAAACGCAGCCAAACCCATGGTGGCACTCCATTCCCCAAACCAATACGAGAATGCTCCGAACATCATAACGAAAATGGTCAGGAAAATCATGAAGCTGGCAGCGGCAGGTAATTGAAAGGCGGGAAAGTCTTTGAAGATACCCAATGCGAGCACCATCGTGAAGATCAGCAGTTCAATGATCACTAAGTTGAAATGGTTCTGGTCAAATACCTGGAGGATGGTCGATTTATCATAAAAGGAGGTGTCTTCTACTTTATTGAAGCGCAATCGGCCATCCAGATAATAATCCACGCGCACTTGTCGCTTTCGCGCGATATCTAGCTTTTTCATCGCACTGGCACGGGTTACTTGCATATTCTGCTTAATTTTTTCATCGATCCTGCATACCATGTATTTAACGATGTCCTTGTTGGTAAAGCGAAAATAGAGCGAGAAAAAAAATGTCATAACCATATAACCGATCAGAAACCCGGTAAGGTTTACAACAAGTTCAAGGTTGGTGCTGTGCTCATTGTTGATCTGAAAGGTGATTGATTCATACAAGTAGGTGACCAGAAAAGCAATGGGAAAAAAACTATTATTGATGACAAACTTTCTAAATGGCCTCGGCAATGTGCCGACAAAAGAAAACCGATGTCCATCGGAAATGTAACAAGTGATATGAAATGCCATGCTGAAACCCGCGGTTATCAGGCCCATAATAAAGAAACTGGTGAAGCCGACTTGGTTGAGATATTCCGGATCTAGAAAAAGGTAAGGGATGCCGAGGTATTTGCCGAAGCTGCCGGTGACCATCGCAAACAGAATAATCCAACACAGAATCAGAACGATATTTCGCCGGATGTTATTAAGAAGCAGTTGTACCGGGAACGAGTAGGCGATCTTGGGAAATAAAAGTAAAAGTTTTTGCATAGGCAGAATTCCATTCAAGTTAGGAATTTTCAGAGAATCTTTATCACGGAATCTGTAACTTCGGATTTTTCCAAAGCGTGGCAAAACTTTTTCAAATCTATCGATCTTCAGCGGGCTCCGGCAAGACGCGTACCCTTGCCAAAGAATACCTTAAACTGGCCATGCGCTTTCGATCCGATTATTTCAAACACATTCTTGCGGTGACCTTCACCAATAAAAGCACCCAGGAAATGAAGGGCCGAATTATGCGCTACCTCAACGAGTTTGCAAACGGCGAAACGAATGAGTTGGCGGATGAACTTCAAGAGGAACTCAACCTGGAACCTCAAACCTTTCAAAGTCACGCGCGTGAGGTTCAAGCGGCCATACTTCATAACTATAGCCAGTTTTCCATCAGCACGATCGATGCGTTCTTTCAAAAGGTGATCCGGTCGTTTACGCGGGAAGCCGGAATTTTAGGCGACTACCGGCTTGAAGTCGAGCAGGACATAGTGATGGAGGAGGTCATTAGTAACTTGATTGATGAATTGGGTGAACGAACACAGCTAACCAATTGGGTGGTGGAGTTGGCGCTTCAAAACCTTGAAAGTGATCGGTCGTGGGACATGCGCAAAAGCCTCGCCTCTTTTTCAAATGAAATTTTTCGTGAAGAATTTAAGGCGGTCGAAGCAAGCATTGAAGAAGTATCAAAACGCATTCAGTATTTCAAAAATACGTTGGATGCACTGCGCAGAAAGAAACATGAGTTTGTCAGTTATGTATCCAGCCGTGCAAAGTTGGTGATGAAGGATTTCCTTGAACGGGGACTGAAAATGGATGACTTTAAATACAAAAGCAACGGAAGTGCGTACGGATGGTTTTTAAAAATAGCTGAAGTTAGATCAGTCAAGGATTTTAATGACAGGGAAAAGGGGACAAGACCTGGAAATGAATTTCAATCAGCAATTCATTGGGTCGATAAAAATCATCCCCGAAGCCAGGAGATCATTCGTTGGGCGGGCGAAAAATGGATTGACCTCCTCAATGAAATCCTGGAGTATCGAAAAAGAAATTATCAGGAGGCCCTTTCCGCCGAGTTAGCCATTAGCAATTTTTATGCGTTTGGACTACTGGCAGACATTTCACGAAAACTAGGCGAATACAAACGCGAAAACAATGTGATGCTGCTGGCAGATGCACCACAGTTTCTTCATGGAATTATCCAAAACAGCGACACACCTTTTATTTATGAGAAGGCAGGATCATTTTATAGAAATTTTTTGATCGATGAATTTCAGGACACTTCCGGTCTGCAATGGAAAAATTTTCAGCCTTTATTAACAAACGGATTGGACAGTGGTTACCCCAGTTTGATCGTGGGAGATGTAAAGCAGGCCATCTACCGGTGGCGTGGCGGGGACCATACTCTTTTGCAGCGCTCGATTGAAAATGAATTGGGTACTGAAAGCGCTGATATCAAATTGCTGAATAAAAATTTCAGAAGCGCAAGGGAGATTGTTTCATTTAATAATGCGTTGTTCAAATCGGCTTCAGCGATGGTCTCCATGGAAATTGCCTCGGCGATTTCTGCTAGTGAATACCAGGATGTAGAACAAGCGGCAACGCGATCAACGGACGGGTTTGTGCACGTAAAATTTTTTGGCGAAACCGAGGATTTAAAATGGAAAAGCGAGGCTCTGCGGCATATGGTCATGAGCGTAGAAAAACTACAGATGATGGGAGCGAAGCCTGGTGACATCGCATTATTGGCACGAACCAACGTGGAGGGGCAGGAGGTAGCTTCATTTCTAATGGAGTACGGTAGCGCTGCCCATGCAAACCCCTCTTGTCGCTATGATGTGGTGTCCAGCGAATCACTGCGCATTGACAGTGCCGGCGCTATTAATCTTCTCACGGCTGCCTTGCGCTATCTGCTCAATCCCGAAGATGCCATTGCACGGGCGCAACTCGCCTATGAGCATTCACGACAACATGCTTCTTCGAAAACAACAGCGGATGTTTTTGCCGTTTCGAATCCGGTGGTTTTTGAAAATAATCTCCCGGAAGCATTTGCAACCAGAAAAGCTTCTCTTCGAAAACTTCCTTTGTTTGAATTGACGGAATCGCTTATCGAGATTTTTGAATTAGGCACATCATCCGGAGAACTATCTTATTTGCTTGCTTTTCAGGATTTGGTTTTGGAATTTGCCAGCCATGAGCGCAATGACTTGCGGGCTTTTCTCGATTGGTGGAGCGACATTAAACAAAAAAAATCCATTGTCGCTCCTACCGGTGCTGATGCCATGCAACTCTTCACCTTGCACAAGGCAAAAGGATTGCAGTTCAAATACGTGATTGTTCCTTTTTGTTCGTGGAACCTGGATCACGAGCCTATGAAATCACCCAATCTTTGGGTGCAGTCTTCAACGGTAGTCTTTAACAACATCGGCTACTTGCCCGTGAAATACTCTCCTTCTTTAAAGGAATCCCTGTTTGCGGAAGACTATGTTAAAGAACGCTCCCGGGTTTACCTCGATAATTTAAATTTGTTGTATGTGGCTATGACCCGAGCAGAGAATGGGTTGATCGTATTTGCCCCCGATGCCAACGTGCGCATGTACAAGAATTCAGTGGCACGATTGCTTTATGACAGCATCCATAAATCAGAAGCGCTTAAGAAAACCTGGAATGCTTCCGAGCAAAGCTGGAGTTCAGGTGAAATAACGGTTTTAGAAGAAAACGAAAAGGAAGAAATCAGCACGATTTCACTGGAACGATATGAGACGCATCAATGGCGCGGAAAATTAATCGTAAAAAAGACAGCACCCAACCTGATGAACGCAGAAAATAGCGAATTGCGACAAAAAATTAATTATGGTATTCACTTGCACTCAGCGTTTTCAAAAATCAACGATGCCAGCGATATTGGAACCGTAATTGACAAAATGGAATCGGAAGGAAATATTAATATTTCCGAAAAGAATATATTAAACGCTTCAATGAATAAATTGATGGAGAATGTTAAAGTTGCCGATTGGTTTTCGTCGGGATGGGAAGTGCGCAATGAAGCCCATGCGCTTTTGCCCGGTGGCAAAACCTATCGGATCGACCGGCTTTTGATGAAAGACAAACGCGCTGTTGTCATCGATTATAAAACGGGAGTGCCCAAAAAAGAAGATCAAAAACAGATTAGTGAGTACTGCGTGATGTTGAATCAAATGGGAATGACAACGGAAGGTTACTTATTGTATCTCACCGGAGGGGAAGTGGTGAGCGTGGTGCCACCAAAAACTCCTCACAAAAGAAATCAAAACCAGTTGGGATTGGATTTTTAAATTGGCCGCAAATTGGATTCGCTTGAAGAAAAAGTAAAGTTGATTGAAGGTGTGTTTGAGAAGCTGGATGCCGAAATTTCTCGATTTCAATCCACATCCTCCCTGCATTGCAAATCTGGCTGCGGGAAATGTTGTTTCAAACCCGATATTGAAGCAACTTCATTGGAGTTCATTCCATTTGCTTTTCATGTTTATAAAAATAATCAGGCGGAGGAATGGCTAAAATGCTTAACAGAGACTAAATCGTCCATTTGTCTTATTCTCAACCCTACTCAAGCCGGAGCAGGCTTATGCTCGCAGTATGAATATCGTGGACTGATCTGTCGCTTGTTTGGGTATTCGGCGCGCACGAATAAATATGGAAAAAAGGAATTGATCACTTGTCCTATTATCAAAACAGAACAATCTTCGGCATTTTCAGAAGCGGAAAAGAAAATTGAAGAAGGTTTAACCGTGCCGGTGATGAATGAGTTTTACATGCAACTGGCGTCCATCGATTTCGATATGGCACGTGAATTTTTTCCGATTAATTTAGCCATTCGTAAAGCTTTTGAAACGGTCATGCATTACTATGCATACCGATGAATTACTACAGATGCACTTTGAAGGATGCCTTTTCCAATATTTTTTTGATCAGCACGGTAGATTGGATCTTCTTTTTAGGGATTTTATCACCCGATGTATTTTCGTTCAAAGAAGAAGCCTCTCTGAAGTAAACGGAAGCAATAAGGATGGCCAGGGCAACTAAAATACCAAAGGCCAGGATTATTGTTTTGTTATTGAGTGACTTCATTATTTATGACCCGTAACTTGAAACTGTTCAATTAAATTGCATGCCCGAAAGTACCAACAGTGTGCCAATCTCGAAATCGTCCAATTGGGGGTAATTTCGGGATGAAGGCTTAAAAACTTGTTCAAAAACGCACAGTTGAAGAGCCTTTTCGTACGTTGAATACTCGAAAGGCCCCAAAGGGTTACGACCCAACCCATTAAAAGATTAAGATTATTAACTTTGTGTCTTTTATGAAGCGTTCTCTTTCCCTGTTCGTTATTGCCTTGGTGAGTTTATTTTCCAGGGATGTCAATGCCCAATCGGTAAAATGGATGTCGTTTGAAGAAGCGGTAGAAAAGTCTAAAACAGAGAAGCGCAAGATTTTTATTGATGTCTTTACGGAGTGGTGCGGCTGGTGCAAGGTGATGGATAAGAATACCTTTCCGGATCCTGAAGTGGCCAAATTGCTGAACGAAAAATTCTACCCGGTGAAATTCGATGCCGAACAAACCAACGACGTTGTGTTTCGTGGAACTACCTTTAAGTTTGTTCCTTACGGAAATAAAGGCGTTCATCAACTGGCTGCTGCCTTGCTGAACAATCAAATGAGTTATCCAAACTTCATTTTTCTCGATGAGGATTTTCGGATCATTCCGCTCATTCAGGGTTCTAACTCATTGCCCGGTTATCGCAAGCCGCAAGAGTTCCACCTCTTCCTCAGTTATGTGGGTCGTGATTATTATCAAAAAGTTAGTCTTCAGGATTACCAGAAGGAGTATAAATCTCCGTATTCAGGGAGTGCTTCGCCAGGCTCCGGAAATAACGAATAGAAACATAAAAAAAAGCCCACGCGATGCGCAGGCTCAATTACCAAGTTTTATTCGATCAATGTTGATTTCCTTCTTCTTTTTTAGTTTTCAAATAATCGGTGTAGCCCATGCCTGCACCAAAACCAATGACGATGGCGACAATTACCATAAACAGGTTTGCGCCGTCACCCACTATTTGATTGAAGATAAAGTCCATAGCATGAAATTTTATAATGTGTCAAAGATAAAAGCTTCCGATGAATCTGAAAAGGTTGTGGATTAAAAATTTGCAGCTTAAATACCGAGTTCTTCTTTGTTCCTTTTGAGCGTTTCAATGATAAAACCAATGTGCTCTTGCAATTCGACCCCAAACAATTCAGCCCCTTTATGGACTTCATTCCGATCTACTTTTGCGGCAAACCCATTGTCCTTCAATTTTTTGATGACGGATTTGGTCTCCAGTGATGAAATACCGCCGGGCCTTACCTGGCAACAGGCGACAATGAAGCCGGTGATCTCATCACAAGCGATCAAGGCTTTGTCCAGTAAGGTTTCATAGGGAACATTCCAATGTGTATAGTGAGCAGAAATAGCGTGAGCGATTTCGTTTTCATCAAACCCTTTCAATTTTTCAACAATTATTGCCGGGTGTTTATCAGGAAATGCCTCATAATCGGCATCGTGTAAAAGACCAGCAATTGCCCAACGCTCTGCATCTTGGTGCAATTTTTGAGCGTACGCTTCCATCACCAATTCAACAGTGCGCATGTGGCGCAACAGGCTTTCACTTTTGGTCATGGAGGTCAAAAGTGTACGAGCTTCAAGCCGATTCATGGATTCATTAATTCTTTTTGCGGTGCCAGAATAAATTGAACAAGGACAAGGCGAAGAAAACCGTAAGCACGATGATGGTAATCACCATCCGCGTATTGCGAAGTTCCAACGCTTGTATGGTGCTGTCTTTCTTCAAGGCATCTACTTCTTTTTCTTTTTCCTGAAGGTCCAGCGCAATTTCCATCTGGGCGATTTTTCGACTGCTTTCTTCGCCATAAATTTTTTCTTTGGCCTTGTCGTAACTTACCATCATCTCATAAGCTTCTTTCATTTTACCCTGCTTCGAGTAATTGCCAGCCATATTCTTGAGGATTTGAGGCTCATTGACATAAGCCTGCATGTCTTTGCATAAGGCCATGGCGCTGTCAAAATAGAATTGTGCTTTAGCACTTTGACTGGCTTTGGAGTACACTTCGCCAAGATTTGCAAAAATATTCAGCACCAGGGTTTGGTCATTTTCTTTTTTAGCTAAGCCCAGGGCGCGCGTGTAATATTCGATAGCCCGTTGATAATTCCCCTGACGGAAATAAAGATTGCCGATATTATTCAGTGGATCGGAATTGATCTTATGGATTTGCTCGCTCATCTGCCAGGCTTGTGAATAATATTTCAATGCCTGCTCGTACAACTGTAAGTCGCTGTGCAGAATTCCAAGGTTGTTGAGGGAGCCGATTATTTTTTGTTTATCATTCATCTGACTGAACTGCTGGTAGGACTCTTCAAAATACTTCATGGCCTGGCCGTAATCCTTTTTCAAGGAATAAATTGTTCCGATATTATTTTTGGTGGTAGCAATTCCTTCCAGGTTCTTTAACGTATCGTAGATTTTCAGAGAGATAAGATAATACTCAAGCCCTTTGTCCAGGGCACCTTGATTGCGATAGGCAACTCCCAGGTTGTTATAGGATGCTGCCATTCCCTTGAGGTCGTTAATTTCAGATGCCAGCGTGAGTCCTTGACGAGTATAACCGATTGCTTTAACAGGATCGGAATTGATATAAGCCCGGAAAAGTTCATTGTAAGTTTTAACTTTCAATTCACCCGTTGCGGTTTTAAGTACATTTTCCAAACTGTCTGCGGGATTGGAATA
>Ga0206942_1102_pt1 | contig 25826 bp, 25 predicted proteins | sample Alteio_BWOrgHeat_6_FD_153253 | JGI IMG/M metagenome (GOLD analysis project Ga0206942, IMG submission 153253) | Enriched cells from forest soil in Barre Woods Harvard Forest LTER site, Petersham, Massachusetts, United States -... | ecosystem: Environmental > Terrestrial > Soil > Temperate forest > O... | reverse complement strand
CCTGCATTATTGGGACATCGTCCCGAACCAGTTCGACAGCGGCGTCGAGATCGTCGAGCGTGAAGGCCGCCGCCGGGACCGGCCCAAGATCACGCAGAAGGACATTCCCCGGCTCTACCCGCCGGGCAGTGAGATCATCGTGCAGGTCACCAAAGGCCCCATCAGCACCAAAGGCCCGCGCATCACCACCAACCTGGTGTTGCCGGGACGTTACCTCGTGCTATTGCCAAACTCCGACCAATCCGGCATCTCGCGCAAGATCGAGAACCAGGAGGAGCGCAAGCGTCTCAAAAAGATCCTGCGTGAACTGGACATCCCCGAAGGCATGGGCGTCATCATGCGCACCGCCGGCGAGGGACAACAGGTGCGCTATTTCGTGCGCGACCTGGCGCTGCTGCTCGAAGAATGGCGCAATGTCTCCGAAAAGATCAAGAAACAGCCCCCGGCCACCTGCGTGTTTCAGGAACCGGATCTCATCGAACGCACCGTGCGCGACTTCCTCACCGAGGACGTCGAACGCATCGTGGTGGACAACCAAAAGGCCCACGACCGGATGGTCGAGATGATCTCAAGGATCTCGAAGCGCTCAGCCGGCAAGATCAAATCCTACAGCGAAGCGCAGCCCATCTTTGACCGGTTCAATGTCTCCAAGCAGTTGGAGAACACATTCTCGCGCCAGGTCCATCTCAAGAGCGGTGGTTACATCGTCATTGATGAAACCGAGGCGCTGGTGGCCATCGACGTGAACACAGGCCGGCACAAAGGTTCCCGCGACCAGGAATCCACCATCCTGCGCGTGAACATTGAGGCGGCGGAAGAGATCGCCCGGCAGTTGCGCCTGCGCAACATGGGCGGATTGATCGTGCTCGATTTCATCGACATGAAACACCAGCGCGACCGCCAGCAGGTGTACCAGCGCATCAAGGAGGGCCTGCGACGCGACAAGGCCAAGACCCACATCCTGCCCATCTCGCAGCTCGGCCTCATGGAGATGACGCGCCAGCGCCACAGCGAAAGCGTGCGCTCGGCCGTCTATGACGACTGCCCGTATTGCAAAGGCCGCGGCAAGGTCAAGAGCGCGCTCACCATGAGCGTGGAGATCCAGCGCAAGCTGCAGGAGATCCTCAAGAAGCGCACGCGCGACGAATCGGACTTCCAGCTCCGTATCGTGGTGCATCCGACCGTGATGGATCGCCTCCGCACCGAGGACGAGAAGCATCTCATCGAGATGGAGAAACGCTATTTCGGCAAGCTGTCGTTCCGCGCCGATACCGGCATGCACGCCGAACAGTTCAAGATCGTGAACGTCGAGAACGGCGAAGAACTCGCCAGCGTCGGCGCGTAAGGATTATTCAATCAGAAAGCAAGACGCCCCGCAGGAAACTGCGGGGCGTTTTTTATCTTGAAAGAAAGCGGGAATTTCCGCAATTCGACCACTTATTATATTCTTGAACAATTAAGTATATTTCTCTAGAGTTTAAGTATCTGGAAAGCGACGTAGTTTTTCGAAGTCATAAAAGGTCCATCCAATAAATCAATTCCGTAACAATCATGAGAAGGATTTTTTTTGCATTCGTATCACTCACGTTTCTTTCCCTCTTACCGCCCGCTCTTGCCCAGGGCACGGCGTTCGATTTTCAGGGCCAATTGGATGTCAATGGCAGCAAGGCCAACGGCAATTATGATATGGTTTTCACGCTGTTCAACACCAACGCCAACGGGGTCGTGATCGCGGGGCCACTTACCAATTCCGCCACGGCGGTGAGCAATGGACTGTTCAGCGTTACCCTGGATTTTGGTTCTAGCGTTTTTACCGGCAACAGTTTATGGCTCGATATCAGCGTCAGCCCGTCGGGCAGCAATACATTTGTGGAATTGACGCCGCGCCAGACGATCCTGCCGACACCCTACGCGATCTATTCGGCCAATGCGGCAAAAGCAACGGTGGCGGCGAGCGCCGCTTCTATCTCCGCCTCCAACATCAACGGGACAGTTTCCGCGGCGCAACTGCCCGGCACGGTACTGACCAACGGCGCAATCAGCGTCAATCTGGCCGGAACCTTCAGCGGCAACGGCAGCGGTTTGACTGGTGTCAACGGCGCTGTTCCCTGGCAGATAGTCAGCGGTACTAATGTGCAGGCCGCGTCCAACACCGGTTATATGCTCACCAATAACTCACCGGTGACGGTGGTCCTGCCATTGTCGCCGAACCCCGGTGACATTGTGCGAATCTCATGCCCGGGCGGGAGCGGGTGGAAAGTTGTGGAGAATGCCGGGCAAACGATTTTGAATAACATTGAATTCCAATTCAACTGGACCCCGAAGTTTAATCTCAACCTTGATGACGCTGCTCAATCGGCGGATGGAAGTAAAGTAGTGGGAAGCGATCCTTCAGGTGAAATTTTGACTTCAACCAATTTTGGCGCAACCTGGACGATTCAAGCCGGCGCTCCGTCAGAAACGTGGGTTGGCGTGGCTTCATCGGCGGATGGGACGAAGCTGGTGGCGGTCGCCTACCTTGCCGGAATTTATACTTCGACCAATTCCGGCGTAACCTGGGTGGATGAAACCAATGCGCCAACTCCAGGATGGACTGGCGTTGCTTCGTCAGCGGATGGGGCGAAATTGGCGGCGGCGGGCTTCGATGAAGACGGTTCAGGGGCAATTTACACTTCGACCAATTCCGGCATGACCTGGGTGGAACACGCCGATACGGTGGATGAAGGTGATGAATGGCAATCGATTGTTTCATCGGCGGATGGGACGAAATTAGCGGCGCTCAGCTTTTACAATAATTCTCAATCCGGTTATATTTACACTTCAACTAATTCCGGCGTGACCTGGGTGGAGCAGTCCAATGCGCCGAATGCTAACTGGGTTTCCATAGCTTCATCGGCAGATGGGACGAAATTGGCGGCGATCGGCAACAACCTGGTCTATACTTCAACCGATTCGGGAGTAACCTGGGTGAATCGACCTGTTACGCCATTTGGGTACTACGATAGTATTGCTTCATCAGCGGGCGGAATGAGACTAGTGATAGCAGCATCCGTGGACGGCCAAATTGTTACCTCGAAAGATGGTGGTATCTCATGGGCTGTTCAACAGAATGCACCGTCCACCAATGCCGGGGGGGAGAGTCTGGATTGGTATCTTGTCTATTCATCGGCGGATGGCACGAAACTATTGGCGTTGATACCTCCTTCTCAAGGTGGCGGGATTACTGTCACCGTCCCAACGGGCAATCTGACAGGCGAGCCAAATTCGGCGGTGGAATTGCAATACGTCGGCAACGGCCGATTTATGCCCATCAGCTACACGGGGGGCATCACTGGACTTTGAGCGGCATGGAATCAGTCGCAACCGCCCACAGACGACCGACTTCCATGAGGCCCATCATCATTTGAACTATGGACTGCCCACTTTACAGCTTCTTCCCCGTGATCTTCTCGTAGGCTTCCAGGTACTTCGCGGTCGATTTGGCGACGACGTCATCCGGCAATTTGGGACCGGGCGGATTTTTGTCCCAATCAAGCGTTTCTAAATAATCGCGCACGAATTGTTTGTCGAAGCTGGGCTGGCCTTTGCCGGGGGCGTATTGGTCCGCCGGCCAGAAGCGGGAGGAATCAGGGGTGAGGACCTCGTCAATCAGGATCAATTTGCCGTTGTCCAGGCCGAACTCAAATTTAGTGTCGGCAATGATGATGCCGCGTTTGCGGGCGTATTCGCGGGCGGATTTGTAGATCTCCAGGCTGGAAGCGCGGGCCTGCCCGGCGATCTCATCGCCGACAATTTTTTTTGCCTCCTCGAACGAGATGTTCTCGTCATGTCCAGTCTCGGCTTTGGTGGCCGGGGTGAAGATGGGTTCAGGCAATTCAGAGGATTCCTTCAGGCCCGGGGGCAATTTGATGCCGCAGACCGTCTGGGTTTTCTGATATTCCTTCCATCCGCTGCCGGCGAGATAGCCGCGCACGACACATTCGATAGCCAGTGGCTGGCATTTTTTGACGATCATCGAGCGCCGGCCGATCTTGTCGGCAAACGGTTGCAGATTTTTCGGCAGTGGATCACCGGCGCGGGAGATTAAGTGGTTCGGCTGGAACGATTCGGTCTGCGCGAACCAGAAATATGAAAGTTGCGTCAGGACTTCGCCCTTGCGCGGAATGCCGTTGGGCATGATGACGTCGAACGCGGAGATGCGGTCGGAGGCGACAAAGAGAAAGCTGTCGCCGAGGTCAAAGACTTCGCGCACTTTGCCGCTCTTGATTTTTTTGATGCCGGGCAGTTCAAGTTGCAGGACGGTGTCGTTGTTGGTATTTGCCATGCGGGATTATTACCGGCACAGGCTCCAAATTCCAAGCCCAACCTACTGGCCTTGCGCCGGAAGATTTTTGATCCAAAGAGGTATGCTGGCGTGGGATTTGTCGTCCAGGCGTACGTCCACAGAATAAAGGCCGTGTTCGGAGAATTTGAGCCCCTGGATGTTGATGATGAAATTGCGAGTGACGAAATGGGCATCCTCGGGAAATTCGACCGGCACAGGAATATCGATCGCCGGAATGATGTTCTTGCCGTCGGCATTGACGAAATTGAGCTTGAGGCGGCGGTTACCCTCATCGCCGGAAACGAACGTGACGCGCAGGGCCACGGCGCATTGCGGATGCACGACGGGCAGTTGCGCGGCGAGGATGGAATCGAACGCGCCGAGGAGATTCAATTTGCCGTGGTCGTCGGTCGCGGCGTCGCAAAGGACAGCCACCTGGATATTCATGCGGGAATTAAGGCAGGAACAGGGGGAATGCGCACGAAAATACTTTCTACCAATTCCCGCTTGACATACATTTAGTCTCTATGTATAGTGTCCCTATGATACGCAAAGAACTGGTCGCAGCCTCTGCTGAGCCGCTAATTTTGTCACTTTTGTCCAAAGGTGAGAGCTATGGCTATGCCATCATCCAGGAGGTCAAACAGCGCTCCGGAGGCAAATTGCAATGGACGGACGGGATGCTTTATCCCGTGTTGCATCGGATGGAGCGGCGCGGCCTGATCAAGGCGCGTTGGGGTGAAAGCGAGACCGGTCGGAAACGAAAGTATTATTCACTCAAAAAGGACGGAAAAGCCGCGATGGCCAAACATCAGGAACAATGGTCGCTGGTCCATTCGGTTTTGGCCGGGCTAAAAAACGAACAATATGTTTAACCTCGAAATATCCATTGCGGAATGGCGCCAGCAAATGCTGGCCGCAGGAATCCAACCGGCTGCGCTGGAGGAATTGGAGAGCCATTTGCGTGAAGAGCTCGAGCGCCAGACCCGGGCAGGAGTCGACGCGCAACAGGCATTTGAATCTGCTGCCCAAACACTTGGTACAGCGCCCGGCCTGGTAGTTGAGTTTGGAAAGGATGGCATTTTGAATAAGTCAAAACATTGGATTTTAACTGAAATCACTATTGCCGCGATCACGGGCATGGTTTCGATACTCCTTTTATGCATGGCAATATTTCAGTGGGGCACTCTCAGGGATGCGACCACAGGCCAATGGGTGTCCTGTTTGGCGGCGGCAATTGTGTTTGTCCTGGCCACTTGGGGTGTTCGCTTTGGTTATGGTTTTTTCCCCGTCATCGGCTCCGAACAGACTCGAAACGTCGCGGTCATCGCCTTCCCTTTAGTGGTGATGGCGTGGTGGGGGATTTTCTTCCGGATCGTTTTACCTCATTGGGACCTGACGATGAGTCAATTAACCACCTGCCTCTTTTGGAATTTATTCGTTCCCGGCGGGTTGGTCGCCGGCTTGGGTTGGGGAATGGCAGCAGCGTTCAGAAAAAAGAATATCTTGGTAAATTCATGATCAATCCGGCCTGTGTTTAACCTCGAAAAATCTATCACTCAGTGGCGTCGGCAAATGCTCGCCGCCGGGATCAAAACGCCCGTACCGATGGAGGAACTGGAAATCCATTTACGGGATGAGATCGAGCGGCAGATGAGTTTGGGGTTGAGCGAGCAAGAGGCTTTTGAGATTTCCGTTCAGCAAATCGGCCAACCAAAAACCCTCGATGGTGAATTCAAAAAAAATATGAATTGGCGGCAGAAATTCGCCGGAATGAAAACCGTTTGGCTGGCAATGGGTTTAAGCATGACGATGGAAACGATTTGCAGGGCGACGTTTTCCTGGATGAATCAACATGAGCGTTATCATAGTTTCTTCACCGATTTTGGAGATCCGACCACCATTTTGAGCCGCTTCCTGTATTGGTTTCAAATTCCAGGATTGATATTATCGGAATTTATACACGGTTCACCGTGGGCGCCTCCTTACCCCCAAATTGACTGGCCACTGGTGTTTGGCGTCGCGACGCTTCAATGGTTTTTGATTTTTTTCCCGCTCATCGTTTTGTTCCGTCGCCGCAAAATTCCAATAAATCGGTATGCTTGACCTTGAACAAAAAATCTCCAAATGGCGGCAGCAAATGCTCGCCGCCGGGATCAAGGCCCCCGTGCCACTGGAGGAATTGGAAGAACATTTGCGGGAGGAGATCGAGCAGCAGATGAGTATGGGGTTGGATGAGCAAAAGGCCTTTGAGATTTCCGTTCAGCAAATCGGCCAACCAAAAACCCTCGATGGTGAATTCAAAAAAAGTGATAGGACGTTTATGAAAAAAACCATCATAATTCTGGTCGGGATTTTCCTTATCTTGTTTGGTCCGGCCTTGATCCTTCCGGCATTGGCCAAACATCGGGATCTTGGAGTTTGGCAATTCGAAATCGTCTGGCCCGTCGCCATCGGGGCGGTGATCACCTTTTGCGGCCTGGGAATGGCCATCTGGGGTTTCAAAAAACGTAAGGCATAGGCGCAAACATGTTTAACCTCGAAAAATCCATTGCCGAATGGCGACACCAAATGCTGGCGGCAGGAATCAAAACTCCGGTGCCGCTGGAGGAGTTGGAAAACCATTTAAGGGAAGAGATTGAACAACAGATGAAAACGGGCGCGAATGAACAAATGGCTTTTGAGATGGCAGTTCAGCAAGTCGGTCAACCCAAAGTCCTCGATAGCGAATTCAAAAGAAGTGAAAGAACATTTATGAAAAGAACATCATTTGTCCTGATCGGAATCTTTGGCATTTTGTTTGGCACGGCATTTATTCTTCCGGCATTGGCCTGGTATCGGGATCATGGAGCAATGGCCCGCGGACCGATTGAAGGACTCTCGCTCGGTGTCGCGATAGTCATCGTCAGCTTGAGCACGACGGTTTACGGCTTCAAAAAACGCAAAGCCTAGCCGCGCGCCAGCAGGAATTCCTTCAGTTCTTGCGCGGCTTTGCCGCCAAAGCCTGGTACTTGGGCGATCTGCTCAACGGTGGCCAGTTGCAAACGCCGGACGGAGCCGAATTTTTTCAACAGCGCCGCCTTACGTCGCTCACCGATGCCGGGGAAATCGTCGAGGACGCTTTCAGAGATTCGCTTGAGCCGCAATTGCGCGTTGTATGAATTGGCCACCCGATGCGATTCATCGCGGATACGCTGTAACAATTTGGTCGCAGGATGATCCAAGCCCGGGCGCAACGGTTCATTCCGGTCCGGCAGATAAATCTCCTCAAATTCTTTTGCCAGGCCGATGATGGGAATCTTTTCCAGGCCAAGCTTTTGGAGTTCACCCATGGCCATACCCAATTGGCCTTTCCCACCGTCGATCAATATCAAATCAGGAAGTGAGGATGGGAAATGGAGCGAGGTTTTGGTGCGTATTCCTCGCCGAACTTTTCGGCTGGTTTCATCCACGAGTTTTTGCAGTTCAGCCGGAATGGCTTCGCCGGCATCATCATTTTTTGATTTTTGTGCCGGGGCGGATTCTTTCAGGATTCTCGTGTAACGTCGCCGGACGACCTCGGCCATGCTGGCGAAATCGTCCTGTCCCTCAACGGTCTTGATGCGGAACCGGCGATAATTGGCACGGTCAGGCCGCCCATTTTTGAAACTGACCATGGATGCCACGGCAAATGTGCCACTGATGTTTGAAATATCGAAGGCTTCGATGCGTTGCGGTGGAGCTGCCAATTTCAAGGCTTCAGCCAGTTCCTGGAGATCGTTTTGCGGCTGAACGTTGCCGGGCAGAGAATAGGGAATACGTTCAAATTTCCCGACACGACGAGTAGTGTCTTTCAAGTCGTGGAGCAGGTCGCGCAGGCTGGCGGCCTTCTCGAAATCCTGGGCGGCAGCGGCCTTCTTCATCTCGGTTTCAAGCTGGTCCTGCATTTCACGGCATTGGCCTTGCAGGAAGTCACAGGCGGCCTTGACCTGTTCCAGGTATTGTTCGCGGGTGACATTGCCAACACAGGGCGCGGTACAATATTTCAAGTGGGCGTAGAGGCAATGTTTGTAATCGGCCTCGCCGGGAGTAAAGACGCGGCAACCGCGCAGGTTGAATTGCCGCCGCGCCAGCATGACCACGTTTCGCGCAGCGGTGGCATTGACGAAAGGGCCAAAATAGCGGGCGCCATCGTCTTTTTTGAAGCGCGCAAAGGCGAAGTTGGGAATGGGGTCATTCAGGTTCACTTTCAACATCAGGAACCGTTTGTCGTCGCGGAAGCTGATATTGTAACGCGGTTTGAATTCCTTGATGAGTTTGCCTTCCAACAGCAGCGCTTCGGGCTCGCTCCGGACGAGATGGAAATCAAAGTCGCAGATGGCTTCGACGAGCGCGTTGAATTTGAGGTCCCATCCCATGCGCCGGCCTTTTTGGAAGTATTGGCTAACCCGCTTGCGCAGGTTGCGCGCCTTGCCGACATAGATCACCGTGCCCAACCGGTCGCGCATCAAATAGATGCCCGGCTTGTGCGGCAGCGCGCTGATTTTCTTTCGGATGACTTCGTTCATGGAGAATCCTGCAACTCAATTTATCATGCAAATCAAGACTTGAAAACGGAAGAGGCCGCAGAATTGTCGTTTTTTGATTGAGTAAAATTGGCCATTCAGTAATCTCAATAATGCAATTTCACGCAATTTGAGGGTTAAAGCGGCTTGAGCGTGGATTTTAGCAGTTGTGCCAGTGATTTCATCTGAATGAACGGAACCCCGAATAATGAGCCGTCTCCGCCGAATAGCGGATTGTCGTCACCGGCCAGCCAGCCGACGCCGGATTGGCGGCAGGACACTGTGGAATGCTGGCATCGGCTCCCAAACAAGGCTTTTTTCTTCGGCTTATTGGCCGCGTGGCTGGCATTGTTCCAATTCTATGGCAATCCCATCCGGGGTTATCTTCACACATCTTCGTTATTCTCGGTTCTGAACAGTGCCTACAACGATCCCAACGCCGATGACAGCCATGGCCCGCTGATCCCAATTTTGGTCGTCATTCTTTATTGGTGTAAGCGCAAGGAATTATTGGCACTGCCATTAAGGATATGGTGGCCGGGAGGTTTGATTTTTATAAGCGCATTACTCCTGCATGTTTTTGGATATTGGATCCAGCAACAATTTACAGCGATAGCGGCGTTGTTCATCGGTCTTTGGGGATTGATGGGTTTGGCCTGGGGGCCGGCCTGGTTGCGGCACAGCCTCTTTCCCTTTTGGCTGTTCATTTTTTCGGTGCCATTGGGAGCGCATGGCCAGATCATTACGTTTCCGTTGCAACAACTGGTCTCATGGCTGACGGAACAGTGCGCGCATATTCTGGGGGTGGACGTGATCCGGGTCGGAACACAATTGTACGATCCAGCCGGAAAATATGCATATGAAGTAGCGGCGGCGTGCAGCGGCATCCGCAGCCTGGTGGCCATTTTTTTGCTGGCGACGGTGTACGGTTTTGTGGTCTTCAAATCTCCCTGGAAAAGGGTCTTCCTCATGGTATTGGCGGCGCCCTTTTCGGTCCTGGGAAATTTATTGCGGATGTTGATGATCATCATAGTGGCATCCATGGGAGGGCAAAGCGCCGGCAATTTCGTCCATGAAAACTTTTTCACGAGCCTCCTGCCTTATGTACCGGCCATTGTTGGCTTTTTGCTCATCGGACGCTGGCTGGAAAAGAGCGAGGAACTGGAAAAAACACGCACATGAAAAACCAGAAATGGATTTTGTTTATTGTGATATTGGCGATGATTGCCTTGAGCGCGGCGTTTCTGGCAGGCTTGAGAAAAAATCCCCATCTGGGCAAGCCCGGCATCAGAGGCGAGCCGATCCCGGGCAGTGTGAACATGAACCTGGAACTCCCGGCCGGGGTATTGGATTACATTTCGACCAATGTTCCGGAGCCGGCGGTGGTGCTGGGTTATTTGCCAAAAGATTCGAGCTATGTGGAACGGCATTACGAGTCACCGGAAAGCCCGATTCCGATCGAAGGCACAATAGTGCTGATGGGTACTGACAGGACCAGCATCCATAACGCGGATTATTGCCTGCGCGGCCAAGGGTTGGATCCATTCGCCAAGAGCATCGCCAACATTCCCATCGCCGGTGCAGAACCCTATATATTGCCGGTATCAGAATGGAAAGTCAGCGGAACATTTCAACAACCCGACGGTCAAAGCGTCAAAGTCAATGGGGTTTATGTTTTTTGGTTTGTGGCGGATGGAGACGAGACGCCGGAACATTTTAAAATGATGGAAAAGATCGCGACCCACTTGTTGAAAACGGGGGTGATGGAGCGGTGGGCCTATGTCAGTTTTTTTTCAGCGTGTGAACCCGGCCAGGAGGATGCGACGTTTGAGCGAATGAAGAAATTGATCGCCGCGTCAGTGCCGGAATTTCAACTGCCGCCGGCGGCAAAGTAAATTTGAGTTCGCCAGCCATCCGTAAATCTTATAAACTGTTTTTCTGAAAAATGTTGCGGCGCGACAGACAAATTCGGGCCCAAATCAACCAATTGGCTGATGCCATATTGGTGGCGGTAAGTTATTACCTTGCGTATCAGTTCCGGACAAACCCGATGATCGCTTCCTGGTTTGGGCTGGATATCGTGCCGGCGGACACTTTTGCCAAAGCCGAGTGGCTGATCCTTCCGCTGATGCCAGCTGCCGCGCTGATCCTGGAATCGCAGAATTTCTACAATCATCCACCACTGGCCCCGCGCCGCGTCGTTCTATGGCCGTTATTCAAGGGATGCCTGATTACATCCATATGTATGGTTCTCGCAATATTTGTTTTTCATTTAACAATGTCGCGCAGTGTGACGGCCTTTTTTGGTGTTATCAGTTTTGGGCTGATTTATGCGAAGGAAGAAGTGTTGCGGATGGCGCTCAAGAGCAAATTCGGCCAGAAGCAATATAAGCGCCGGTTTATCCTGGTAGGTTCGGCCAATGAACTTGATAAGATGTGCCATGACCTGGAGGGAAAGAAAGATGATTCCATCGCGATTGTCGCGCAGTTCGACGTGGGCCAACCATTACTGAACCTTGTTGAAATGCTTCACGAGCATGCAGTCAATGGGGTCATCCTGAGCGCCCGCCATACATATTTTGAACAGGTGGAAAACATCATCAAAGCGTGCGAACTGGAGGGGGTTGAGGTGTGGCTGTTGGCTGACTTTTTTACAACGCATATTTCGCGAACGACTCTAGACGAGTTGTTCGGGCGGCCGCTGCTTGTTTTCAGTTCGGCCCCGGAAACTTCATGGCAGAGCCTGGTCAAGCTGGGGCTGGATATTATTGGCGCACTAGTTCTTTTGATTCTTTCAAGTCCGGTTTTTGCCATAGTCGCGTTAATGATCAAACTGAGTTCCAAAGGCCCTGTTTTCTTCAAACAGGAGCGGTCGGGCCTTAATGGAGCGCCATTCACTCTCTATAAATTCCGCACGATGATCACCAATGCGGAACAATTCAAGGCGGAACTTGCGGCGATGAATGAGATGACGGGGCCTGTCTTCAAGGTGACCAACGACCCGCGGGTAACGCCGGTCGGAAAGTTTCTGCGCAAATACAGCCTCGATGAATTGCCGCAACTCTGGAACGTATTGCGCGGTGAAATGAGCCTGGTCGGCCCCCGGCCGTTGCCGGTGGATGAAGTAAAGCGCTTTAATGATCTGGCCCACCGCCGCCGGCTGAGCGTGAAACCCGGCTTGACGTGCCTGTGGCAAATCAGCGGTCGCAACCAGATCTCGGATTTCAAAGACTGGGTGCGGCTGGACCTGGAATATATCGACAATTGGTCGCTCTGGCTCGACCTGAAAATCCTCTTCAAAACAATTCCCGCGGTCTTTTTCGGAACGGGAGCCAAATGAATATGGGCCGAGGAATCCGGTTAATCGTTGAATCATAGGATTTTTTGGGTATCCTGACCCGCACAGTCAAAAGCAGATCTGATGAAAAAAAACAAACCTATCTCCGTTGTCACGGGCGCGGCCGGTTTTCTCGGCTCGCATTTGACGGACCTATTGCTCTCGCGCGGTCACAAAGTCATCGGCCTGGACAATTTCGTGACCGGCAGCGTGGACAATATTTCGCACCTGGGAGGCAACCCGGATTTTAAATTCATCCAGCAGGACGTAACAGAATTCATTTTTCTCGATTGTCCGGTGGATTACGTCTGGCATTTCGCGTCGCCGGCCAGTCCGATCGATTATCTCGAATTGCCGATCCAGACTTTGAAGGTCGGCTCATTGGGCACGCATAAAGCACTGGGGCTGGCTAAAAACAAAAAGGCGCGGTTTTTAATCGCCTCGACCTCCGAGATTTACGGCGATCCGCTGGTGCATCCGCAAATCGAAGAATATTGGGGCAATGTCAACACGATCGGTCCGCGCGGATGTTATGATGAAGCCAAACGATTCACCGAGGCGATGACGATGGCCTATCATAACGAGCACGGGGTGGAAACGCGTATCGTGAGAATCTTCAATACCTATGGCCCGCGGATGCGGATCAATGATGGGCGGGTGGTTCCGGCGTTCATCAGCCAGGCGCTCAAAAACAAGCCGGTCACGGTTTTTGGCGATGGCCAACAGACGCGCAGTTTTTGCTATGTCTCGGACCTGATCGAGGGCATCTACCGGTTGATGATGAGTGATTATAATCTGCCGGTGAACATCGGAAATCCGGTGGAACTGACCATGCTGCAATTTGCCGAGGAAATCATCCGCGCGACAAAATCAAAGAGCAAAATCATCCATAAGCCGCTGCCGCAGGACGATCCGAAGCAACGCAAGCCGAACATTTCAAAAGCGAAACGGATTTTGAAATGGGAACCGGCCGTGCCGCTGGCTCAAGGTTTGAAAGGCACGATCGCGTATTTTCGCTCAAAGGTCTAATTTACCGTTTGCGGACTGGTCGCAAATAGTAAATCGTAGGCGCGAATGCTTTTTCGAGCGCGTCAATTCAAGTTCAATTTCCCGGGACCGGCGCTGGTCATGGGCATCGTCAATGTCACGCCCGATTCATTTTCTGACGGCGGAAGGTTTTTGCGACGGGATGCCGCGGTGGCGCACGCGTTGAGACTTGTGGATCAAGGCGCGGATTTGCTGGATGTCGGCGGCGAATCCACTCGTCCGGGCGCCGCACCGGTGCCTGAACGTGAGGAACTGCGCCGGGTGTTGCCGGTCATCGAAAGCCTGGCGGGCCGGGTTAAGATCCCGCTTTCAATCGACACGATGAAGCCCGCAGTGGCCCGGGCTGCACTCAACGCCGGCGCCAGCATCGTCAATGACGTCGCCGCGAGCCGTTTGAACGAAGCCATGTGGAGAACCGTATCTGAATTCAAGGCCGGTTACATTTGCATGCATGCGCCGCCGTCGTTGCACAAGAAGGCGGAAGCGAAGGACATTGTTGAGGAGGTAAGAAAATTTTTCGGAGCGCAAATCAAAAAAATGAGGGCGGCGGGAATTCGACCTGAACAGATCGTCCTTGACCCGGGAATCGGATTTGGGAAGACGCCGGAACAAAATTTGCAATTGCTTGGGCAGTTGCGGCGATTTACAACGTGGAAACGTCCGCTGCTTTTGGGAGTTTCGCGCAAATCATTCATCAAAAAAATAGTTGGTGGAAACGCGAATGAACGCTTGCCAGCATCGCTTGCCTGCGCGATTTTGAGTATAGAGTCAGGCGCGCAAATCATCCGCGCGCATGACATAGCAGAAACGATCCAGGCCGTTCGCATGGCCGAGGCGGTACTGGGTGTGATGAAAAAATGACCAATTATATAAACATCATCTGGCCTTACGTGGAGAATGGATGGCGGCCCGCATTGGAGGTTCTTATCCTGGCGGTTGTCATTTATTACACGTCCCGCTTTTTGCGCGGCACGCGGGGCTGGCCGGTGGTCATTGGATTTGTGGTATTATTGCTGGCACTGGCATTGATCACGGAGTTGTTGAACCTCCAAGTGCTGCGCTCACTGCTGGGTTATGGATCGGCGTTCTTCGCATTTGCCGTTCTCGTCATCTTTCAGCCGGAGTTGCGGCGGCTGCTCGCGGAACTGGGCAATTTGCCATTGTTTACCACGGCGCATGAGCAACGGGAAAGCATCGAGGTGATCATTCAAACCTGCGAGCGCCTTTCCGAGGTGAAGATCGGCGCGCTGATCGCCATCGAGCAGAGTATCCAACTTCATGAAGCGGTCGAATCGGGCGTGCCGGTGGATTGCGAGGCGACGCCGGAGATGTTGGAGACAATTTTCTTCCCGAACAATGCGATCCACGATGGAGGAGTCATTATCAAAGGCGACCGTATCGCATATGCCGCGTGTATTTTCCCGTTGACCCAACGGCAGGACTTGAATAAATCGCTTGGCACGCGGCATCGTGCGGCGATCGGCCTGACCGAGGAGACTGATGCGGTGGTGGTGGCCGTCTCAGAAGAGACGGGGATGATTTCGCATGCTTACAAGGGCGAGTTGACACGCGGGGTGACACTGGAGGAATTGCGAGCATTCCTGACCTCGATCATCATTCAGTCGCCTAAATCGCGCGGGGGGGTTGAGTGGGTTCGGACCCGGTTTGTTGAACATCACAAGCCGCGCGCCGCCGTTGTCACAAAGAATGAGCCTTATCCCGCCAAACAATGAGAGGGACCGTGGCTTTTGAATCGTCTGGTTTCGATACTCGACGCGGCAGCCATTTTATTTTTAAATTATTTTGATGCGCGATTGGTTCACCAACGATATTTATTGGAAAGGCTTTTCTATTTTCATGGCCTTGGGAATCTGGTTGACCGTGCACAAATTCAGCGGGGAAGGCGCGCCGACGCCTGGTTTGCTTTCGGTGCAGGACACCTACACCAATGTGTCTGTTTCCGTCGTTTCAGGCTCAGGAGACGTGCACAGTGTGCGGATTGTGCCCAGTGTGGTAACGGTCGCAGTCAGTGGATCACCTGATGTGATGGCGGCCCTGGATTCGGAACGTATCCATGCTTTTGTCAATCTCACGGGGGCGGATGCAGCGCAGGAAATGAAGCGGCGGGTAGAAGTGGCTACGCCGCCGCGGGTCACCATCCTGAGCGTCAACCCGCCAGCAGTAACAGTCACTACAACGAAATGAGCGCGCCTAAAAAAATTTTTGGAACGGATGGTGTTCGCGGAACGGCGAACGTTGAGCCGGTCACCGCCGAAACCGCCTTAAAACTGGGGCGGGCGGCGGCGCACGTCTTCAAAAAGCTGAGCAAGCAGGCGCGCGGCTACGGCAAACACAAAATCGTCATCGGCAAAGACACCCGGTTGTCGGGTTACATGCTGGAGAACGCGATTTCGTCGGGCATTCTTTCGATGGGCGTAGATGTCCTTTTTATCGGGCCGTTGCCCACCCCCGGCGTGGCCTATATCACCCGAAGCCTGCGGGCTGATGCAGGTATCGTGATTACCGCTTCGCATAATCCGTATGCCGACAACGGCATCAAGTTTTTCCGCGCTGACGGTTATAAACTGGATGACAAGATCGAAAACCAGATCGAGGGATTGGTTTTTAGCGGCGAAATCGAAAAGGTCCGCCCTGCCGCCGAGGAGATCGGCAAGGCTGTGCGCATCGATGATGCACTGGGGCGATACATTGAATTTGCCAAGGCCGGTTTTCCGAAACACCTGACACTGGAAAATTTTCGCATTGTGGTGGACTGCGGCCATGGCGCCGCCTACAAGTCCACGCCATGTGTTTTGCGCGAACTGGGCGCGGAAGTCATCGTTTTTGGAAATCAGCCGGATGGAAAGAACATCAATGAAAATTGCGGTTCGATGTATCCGGAAGCGCTTTGTCAGAAAGTGGTGGAGCACAAGGCGAACCTTGGCATTGCACACGATGGCGACGCAGACCGGGTTATCCTTTGCGATGAAAACGGCAAACTGATCGACGGGGACGATATCATGGCCATTGCGGCATTGGACATGCTTGCGCAAAAGACGCTGGCCGAAAGGACGCTGGTGGCGACGGTGATGAGCAACGCCGGACTTGAGGCGGCCATCAAAGCCGCGGGCGGAAAAATCATTCGCACTGCCGTGGGCGACAGGAACGTGATCGACGAGATGCTAAAGCATGGATATAACTTTGGCGGCGAGCAGAGCGGCCATCTGATTTTTCGTGATTTCAGCACGACCGGCGATGGGTTAGTGGCCGCGTTGCAGATCCTGCGCATTATGCGCGAGAAAAAGACGTCTCTTTCCAAGCTCGCGAAATGCTGGACGCGATTTCCGCAACTGGTAACGAACGTAAAAGTTCGCGAAAAAGTGCCTTTTGAACAATTGGACGGGCTGTTGAAGTTGGTTTCATCGGCAGAAACGGATTTGAAATCGGCCGGTGGACGCGTGCTGCTGCGTTATTCGGGCACTGAACCCAAGGCGCGACTGCTGGTGGAGGGGCGCGATGAGAAGAGCTTGAAAACCTGGTCGCAGAAAATTTGCGGGGTGATCGAGAAGCAAATCGGCGCCTGATCTATCAGGTGAACTTCAGGCTTTGAAATAGTTCGATTTCCCGTGTAGCAATCCGGCCAGGACGTTTCTGGAATCTACAACCAGCCGGGCATGTTTTGCCACGAGTGAATAGTTCACCGCGTCGTGCGGAGTCACAATCAGGACCACATCAGCATTGGAGATTGTAAGCGAGGTCAAGGCAACGCTTCGGCAACCGGCGAAATGGGCGTGCTCGCGCGATGGGCGGATCACGGGAATGTGGGGGTCGTGGAATGCGACTTTTGCGCCGGCTCCTTCAAGCAGGTTCCAAATGGCATAGGCGGGGCTTTCCCGATCGTCATCCACGTTGGCCTTGTATGCAATGCCGAGCAATAAAATGCGGCTGCCTTTTAATTTTTTATGCTTTGAAGCCAGAGCTTTTGCCACGCGCCGCACAACATGGCCGGGCATAGAGGTATTGATTTTGCCGGCCAGTTCGATGAATCGTGTTTTCTGCTCATATTGTCGCGCTTTCCACGACAGATAAAACGGATCAACCGGAATGCAATGTCCGCCCAAGCCCGGCCCGGGATAAAATGGCATGAAGCCGAAAGGTTTGGTTTTCGCCGCGGCGATGACATCCCAGACATCAATGCCCATCGCTTCGAAGACGACCTTGAGTTCATTGACCATCGCTATATTCACGGAGCGGAAAATATTTTCGGTGAGCTTGACGGCTTCAGCGACGCGGCAGGACGCGACGGGCACTATATATTTGATGGCCCGGTTATAAAGTTGGACAGCGCGCTTGCGACATTCAGGGGTAAAGCCGCCTACAATTTTTGGGACTTTGGCGATGTCACTTTGCGGATTACCGGGGTCAACCCGCTCAGGTGAAAAGGCCAGGTAAAAATCCTTGCCAGCGCGCAGACTGGAATGTTTTTCGAGAACAGTCCGTAATTCCGTATCAGTGGTTCCGGGATAAGTGGTGGATTCGAGCACAACCAATGTGCCAGGTCGCAAATGCGGGGCGATTTCCCGCGCCGTGTTCAGAATGTAGCTCAAATCCGGCGCGCGTTTTTTTTTCAACGGTGTCGGCACGCAGATGATGATTGCCGAACAATCGCTGACACGGCGAAAGTCCGTCGTGGCAGAAAATTTCCCTTGTTTTACCACCGCAGCGATCTGTTTTGCGGGGATGTGCAAAATATAACTGCGCCCGGCATTCAAATTCGCAACCTTTCTGGCGTCGATATCAAAGCCCAGGACGCGGCAGTTCGATTTGGCGAACTGCAATGCCAGCGGCAGGCCGACATAGCCCAGACCCACGATCCCGATATTTGGCGGTTTGCGCATCAATGTCTGACCGCATCATGGTCATTTGCGCTTCCGCTTGGCGAGATTTTTTCGCATCCTTCGCTGCCACGCAGGTAATAAATTGCCGCGAACCAATCCGTGAACGCGCCCGACAATATTTTGCTTATCCGTCTCAAATCCATCGGGGATGTTCTGTTCACGCTGCCGGCCGTCCATGTTGTCCGCCAAAATTTTCCGGACGCGAAATTGCATTTTTTGGTCTCAAAGGAATTTGTTCCCCTGCTTCGCGGATTTTCCGAGATCAACGAAGTCATGAGTTTTGACAGCACAGGTTTTCGTTCCAAAAGCCTGCCGATCATTTGCGGGAGTGCATTCCGATTGGCCCGCGCGCTACGCAAAAAAAATTTCTCGCTGGCGATCGACCTTCAAGGGTATGGCGAGACTGCGTGGTTGAGCTGGTTGAGTGGCGCGCCGGAGCGATGGGGCAGCGTCTATCGGTACCCGCGCAACTGGGCTTATACCCGGAGCGAATGGCGCGATGACAGCCGGCATCCCGCAGAGTGGCATCTCTCGCTGCTGCGGCGTTGCGGCCTGCGCATCGACGAAGTCCGCAATGAATATGTCCTGCCGGCGGATGTCATGGCGGAGGCGCGGAAATTTTTTACGGAGAACGGCCTGGATGAAAGCAAACCAACGTTGTTTTTCCAGCCGTTCACCAGTTCGCCAAACAAGAACTGGCCGCTGGCTAATTTTCTTGCGCTGGCGCGGCATTTTCAAACGCGCTATCAGGTCATTTTTGGCGGAGGACCGTCCGAACGCGAGGCGCTGAAACCGGCGCTGGAAGCTGGTTTTGTAGTGGCTGCCGGCACGCCGTTGCTGGTTAGCGCCGGTCTGATCAAGCTATCCGCTTTGGCCGTTGGTTCGGACACGGGATTGCTGCACTTGGCGGTCGCCATGGGCAAACGCATCGTGATGCTCATGCCGTACTCTGTCACCACGACCAAGCCTTTTCAACATGCGGATTGGGTAATTGCACCGGGGAATGAAAAAACGATTGCGAGTATTGCAGTTGAGGAAGTGGTGGAGGCGTGCCAACAAACGTTAATCCCCAACAGGGGGGTTAGTGGTTGAGCCAATAATGCAATGTAGCACCGACATCTATATAAAGGTGTGCAAGGATAAGCGGTGTTATTCGATTTGTTTTGGCATAATAAATCGAAAAAATGAGAAACATCACGCCATCCGACAAAGCGGCTGGGCCCCCTTGATAAAAGTGATAACTGGTTTGTAGAAGAGTGCTGATGATGACTGCCTTCATAATGCTGTTCGTTAGGTGTTTTACTTCCGTCATAACGTAGGCTCGAACGATTAATTCTTCAAAGAATGGATTTATGAACTGAAACAACATCGTCGAAATTAAGATACTGCCGCCAAACAAAAATTGCCCGACATGTTCTGAAGTGGTTTTCAGATTTATTGCGGTCAAACCAGAAAAATATAAAATCTGATAAAATGCATGGTGGGAATAGGATGCCAGGAAATAAATAATAAGAGACCAACCAAAGTCTTTTCCTGTCCAGGTCATACCCAGATCCGAAAATGTTTTCCCGCGACGAAGTAAAATGTACCAGAGCAATCCAAGGACTGATGCTTGCAACAAAATTCTTGCACTCCAACTTAACGCTCCTTGTGTTGGACTGTGATAGATATAGCCGAAAATAGATGCAAAGGAAAATAGTATGCTGCTGCCAAAGGCTATGGTGCATATTAAAAAGAGTTCAAAGATTCGAATTTGACGGTCGGTCCAAACTGCTCTTGGCAAGGGGGGAAGAACAGGCAGTAAAAATTTTTCCTTTATCGCCATATCGCTCTCCTCGGTTGATAGAGGAAAGCCATCCACTGGACACACTGCGCTATCGTCAGGATATTCCTTGCCGCAATAAGTGCATGTTTTCATGCAAGATTTTCAGGACAAGTTCTTCCGCCATCTTGCCAATTGCTTCTGGACTTCTTTGGTTCCGGGTGCGCCGGTGAGATTGCGTTTAGCCATCGCCGTTTTCAGGTTGAACACAGACAAGGCATCGCGACTGAAGGTTTTGTCCACGGCTTGCAATTCGGCTAACGTGAGTTCATTCAATGGTTTTGAAGTTTTTTCCCCGACCGCTACAACGGCCCCAACCACATGGTGTGCTTGGCGGAATGGCATGCCTTTGCGCACCAGATAGTCGGCTAAATCAGTCGCGAGTAGCGCCGGGTCTTTTGCCGCGGCATGGCAGGCAGCCTTATTGATGGCGGTATGCTTGAGCATCGCGGCCAGGAGGCGCGTAGTGGCGCGAACAGCGTCGGCAGTGTCAAACAGCCTTTCTTTGTCCTCCTGTAAATCACGGTTGTAGGTCATGGGCAGGCCCTTAAGCAGTGTAAGCAGAGAAACCAGATTACCGATGACACGCGCAGATTTGCCGCGGGCCAATTCGGCAATATCGGGATTCTTTTTCTGCGGCATCAGCGACGAGCCGGTGGTGTAGGCATCGGCAATCTTGATGAAATTGAATTCCGCACTGGACCAGAGGATAAGGTCTTCGGATAGCCGTGAGAAATGCACCGCCAACAGGGCAGCGGCAGCGCAAAATTCGACGGCAAAATCACGGTCACTGACGGCATCCATGGAATTCTGCGTCAGTTGGATTTTGCCGGCGGCATCCACAAATCCCAATAATTTTGCCACCAATTCGCGTTTGATGGGGAGGGTGGTGCCTGCGATGGCTCCACTGCCGAGTGGGCAGACATTCACCCGTGAGCGGCAATCCCAAAGGCGCTCGCAATCGCGTTCCAGCATCTCGACATAGGCCAGCAGATGGTGCGCGAGATAAACCGGTTGGGCGCGTTGCAAATGGGTGTAACCGGGAATGAGGACATCGGCATTTTGTCCGGCGAGCGAGACAAGGGCGCGTTGGAGATTGGCGATCTCGCCGAGCAATGAAGATATTTCATCCCGCAACCAAAGGCGAACATCGAGGGCAACCTGGTCATTGCGCGAGCGGGCAGTATGAAGTTTGGCGCCGGCCGGCACGCGCCGGGTGAGTTCAGACTCGATGTTCATGTGAACGTCTTCGAGGGCAGAGTTCCATTTGAATTTTCCAGCGGCGATGTCTTTGCCGATGGCATCAAGGCCGCGGACGATAGTGCGCAGTTCTTTTTTGGTCAAAACACCGATGCGATAGAGCATTTCGGCATGGGCCATGGAGCCGATGATGTCATGCCGCCAGAGCCTGTGATCAAAGGAGATGGATTCGGTGAATTGCGCGACGTCAGCGGCGGGACCGCCGGCGAAACGATGGCTGCGGGACACCGGTGATGCGGCAGGGGCGTTTTTCATAAGGCCCGCGGATAGCGCGGATGCAAATGTTTAACGCAAAGCGGCGGGGAGGCAAAGGCATTTCCATGCGAAAATCGCGTTGCCGGTTTGGGTAAAATGTGAAATGTTCTCGCAGGATGAGCGAGTTCAAATACGCGTGCCCGGTTTGCGGCCAGCATATCAAGTGTGATTCGTCACAGGCCGGCACGGTGATGACCTGCCCAACCTGCTTCCAACAAATCACGGTGCCAAGTGCGCCTGCCACGGAGGACCAGAAATTTATCATTACCGGGACAAAGGTGGGCAATGAGCGGCCCATGCCAAAAATCTCCGAACCGACGGCACCTGCTCCGGTCTCAACGGGGTTTTCCGGCACATTTGTCGTCGCGATCATCCTGGTTTTTATCTGCGGGGTGGCCGCGGTGATCTACTATGAAGCGATTTTTAAAGTAGCGCATCGCCAGGCAAAACAAACGCAGATACAAGCGCCGGCCAGCCCGGTTGCTCCGGCCCCGGCAGCGCCGCCTCCGGGACCCCCTGATTTGGCCTTGCACATGGCGGTATCGGCGAGCAGCCAGGAACCTCAGCATCCTGCATCAGACGGCAATGACGGCGATGTCCATACGCGGTGGACGGCTGGCAACAGGGCGGTTCCGCAATGGTGGACGGTGGATTTCAGCAACAACGTTAGCATGACCAACGCTGAAATCGTCTGGGAACACAATGCCGGCTATCAGTATGTGATCGAGTCATCGTTGAATAATACGAATTGGACCGTGGTTGCGGATCATTCCACCAACTTGACGGAGAGCAAGACAACCTCGGACGATTTTTCATCCGAGGGAAGGTATTTTCGCGTGGTCGTCACAGGTATGCCGGGAAAATCGCGGGCAAGTTTTTCGGAATTCCGGGCCTTTGGCTCAACCCATGGGAAATAACATAATAGAAAAAGGGGAAAGCGTCATCGTGCGTCTGATGACGGAGCGAAAATTGACCCTGGCCCTGGCTGAATCCTGCACCGGTGGTTTTATCGCAAACCGCATCACGGATGTGCCGGGTGCTTCCAGGATCTTTCGCGGGGGAATGGTCGCATACAGTAATGACGTGAAGAAAAAATTCCTCGGAGTTCGTGCGGAAATTCTGGAACGCAATGGCGCCGTCAGTGCAGCAGTCGCGCGGGAGATGGCGGAAGGCGCGCGAAGAAAATTCCGCGCGGATTTTGCAATTGCGGTGACGGGCATCGCCGGTCCGGGTGGCGGGACACGAGGCAAGCCGGTGGGAACGGTTTTTATTTCACTGGCCGGAAAGTCAGAAACTGTGGTTGAATGCAAGTTGAACCGGTTTTCGCGCGAGAAGTTTAAGGAAACCACGGCAAAACAGGCATTGAATCTGCTAATGAAGCATTTAATTGACAAAGCGCTTTATGCTTGAGAACGGCAAATATCGCGCTAGAATCGGTTTTTCTGATAGGCAGATATGTCGTTGACCACCGATCCATTGTCCGTCGCGAGTGAAGCTGTGGCGGACCTGCTTGATGCGACGCCTTCGCCGCGGCGCCGGGGCACTTTACTGATTGTGGATGACGAGGAAGGCCCCCGCCAATCATTGAAAGTCATCTTTAAGGATGAGTACGACCTGCTGATGGCCGAGGACGGTCCCACCGCGATTGAATTGATCCAAAAAAATGAGATCGATGTCGCAGTTTTGGACATTCGCATGGCAGGAATGTCGGGCATCGAAGTTTTGGAACGCCTCAAATACGTCAACCCGAACATTGAGGCCATCATGATGACGGCCTTTGAGACGACCGACACCATCCGACAGGCGTTGCGTTTACGCGCGTGCGATTATATCAATAAGCCGTTTGACATCGCGACCATCCGCGCAGCCGTTGGGCAGGCGATGCAGCGGCGCACGCTTGAGAGTGAGATCCACAGCAGCGCCGAAAAAGTGCAGGAACTTCTGAGTGAGTTGCAGAACCAGCGCATCGAGGAGCAGATCGCCAAGACGCGCGGTGATATTTACGCGAGCATCATCCACGACATCAACGGCCCGCTGACGGTGATTTCCGGTTTTGTGCAGGTATTGAACCAGCGATTGAACCGGTCGTCGCGCGTGGACCTGGAGGATTTGGAATTCATCAAGGACAGGCTGCGCATCATCGCGCGGCAGGTTGGCAATTGCATCGAAATTTCACGGCGTTATCTTGGATTTCTGCGCCGGCAATCGGACGAATCATCGCCGGCCAACGTGAGCGTGAACCAGTTGTTGCGCGATTTGGACCAGTTGGTGCGCGTACATCCCAGCCTCCTCGAAAATGAATTTGTGATCACGCCGCTGGCTGAAGATGCCGCCGTCAAGATCAATGGCACGGATTTGATCCAGATCCTCTTGAATCTTACGGTCAATGCCTTTCAGTGTGCGCCGTTGCCCCATAGTGTCTATCTCAGCGGTGAACTGATGAAGTCGCCGTTGGACCTGACAAAATTCAAGGACGGAGAACAGGACCGATTGTTGAATATAGAGAGCCTCGATAATACCGCGCCGCTGGTAAAATTTTCGGTGCGTGATAATGGACCGGGAATTCCGCCGGAGGTACTGCCGAAGATTTTCCAACCTTATTTCACTACCAAAGGGCCCCGGCAGGGAACGGGGTTGGGCCTCAATATCGTCCAGAGGCTTATCAAGGAAAGCAATGGGGCGTTACATGTCCACACGCAGTTGGGATCGGGCACGACGTTCACGGTGTATTTGCCGGGACAACGTTGATAGGGCAGTCATTTCTGAATCTTCCATAATTTTCCCCAGCGGCTGCCTGCATAAAATTAAAAAGCGGCTGTCCTGATTTTTAGGACAGCCGCTGTGAACAGATTCTAAATCAATTCCCGAAATATTCGCGCGGGTCGGCGATCTTGCCGGCGATCGCGCTAGCGGCCACGGTGGCCGGGGACGCGAGAAAAACCTGCGATTCCTTATCACCCATGCGGCCGGGGAAATTCCGGTTGGTGGCGCTAATGCACTTGATGCCGGGTTTGTTGATGCGGCCGAATGTATCCACGGGTCCACCCAGGCACGCTGCGCAACCAGCGTTCTCGGTCATCTGAACGCCGGCATCAGTGAGGATCTCCCAAATCGTTTTTTCGCCCCAACGGGTGCTTTGCAAGTCATGGACGATCTCCGGCGTGGCAGGCACGCCAAAGGTATCGATCGTCACGCGCCGTCCGCGCAATATGCGGGCAAATTCCACGAAATCGCTCGTTTTGCCGCCGGTGCAAGAGCCGACATATGCACGATCCAATTTGATGTGCGACATTTCACTGGCCTTCTTGCGCTGGCCCGGATCGGGATGACAGGCGACGGTCGGTTCGAGCTTGTCGAGATTCACGACCAGTTCATAAACGAATTTCTGGTCCTTGTCCGGCTCGACGGGATTGTAAGTCGCCTTCGTGCCGTTCAATTTCACGCGCGCATCCACGTATTCCTGCGTGCGTGAATCGAATTCAAAGATGGCATTTTTGCCACCTGCCTCGATCGCCATGTTGGCAATGGTCATGCGGTCATCCATGGAAAGATTGGACGAGCCTTCACCGTCAAATTGCATTGCGCGATAGGTCGCACCATCGAAGCCGATCTCACCGATGCAATGGAGAATGATATCCTTGGCCATGACGCCAGGCTGCAATTTACCTTCGAGGCGGAAGTGCATCGTCTCCGGGACTTTGATGAGAAGCTTGCCGGTGCCCATGACGAATCCCGCGTCCGTATTGCCGATGCCGGTGGCGAACTGATTGAACGCGCCGGCCATACAGGTGTGCGAATCCGTGCCGAACAAGACCTCACCCGGCCGTGTATGGCCTTTGGCCGGAAGCGCCGTATGGCATACACCCGCATAACGGGAACCATATTGTTTCTTCAACATTCCTTTCGAGGGGTCGAAATGCCAATGGCCATCCGGGTCGTCGATGACGTCATAAAAATAAGGCAGGCCTTGTTCCTTGACGAAATCGCGCAAGATGTCCACGTTGCGGTTCGATTTGGAATCGGCGGTGAAAATGTAATGGTCGGGGATGATGACGATCTTGTTTTTGTCCCAGACTTTGGCGTCTTTGCCGAATTCACGCTTGAAGACGCCGATGGTCCCGGGGCCGCAGACGTCGTGCGTCATGAGCACGTCGGCGTTCACCCAGATATTGTCGCCCGCGGCCACTTTCGATTTGCCTGACGCCCGGGCGAGGAGCTTTTCGGTCAATGTCATAGAACTAACAAAGTAACCGAAGTGATGCCGGACTTCAACTGGACAAAACGGTTGTGGAAACAGCCGCTGATTTCATTCATGCACGCGAATGAACGTTTTGACGAC
>Ga0206942_1101_pt1 | contig 26154 bp, 25 predicted proteins | sample Alteio_BWOrgHeat_6_FD_153253 | JGI IMG/M metagenome (GOLD analysis project Ga0206942, IMG submission 153253) | Enriched cells from forest soil in Barre Woods Harvard Forest LTER site, Petersham, Massachusetts, United States -... | ecosystem: Environmental > Terrestrial > Soil > Temperate forest > O... | reverse complement strand
CCGCTGATATCTTTGATCCCGGCCTCGGCGTACCATTCCAGTGTTGAGAGGTTTTTCATCCGCGTATTATATACGCAATTTTAATTGCGCTCAAGCGCCGCGCAGCTTTGCGGCCTCAATGGCCTTGCCTTCGGGCGTTGCCCTCGGAAGCTGAGACCTTATTGTTGAAAAGTCAGGGGAGCCGTCAGCCCGCCGCATCCGGCGGCGCGTAGCAAAAGCGTGCTTTTGCGAAGCAATTAATAAATTAAGCTTCGGCGGCTTGGTCGGGGATGATATCGGCAAATGGAGTAGGAACTCCGCCCGAATCAATCATCTTGCCATCCTCAAACTGCCCGGCCATGTAGTTGCCGTGCCCGGCATATTTGCCGACGTAATAAACCGGCTTGACGATTTTGCCGCCAAGTTTCTTGATGCCGCCTGCCGTACCGCGCGCGGCCGGGTTGTTTTTACTGCCCATTGTAATATTCCTTTATGGTTTATATTTATTGCTATATGATTGGCGCGGTTTTACTAAATTAGCGTGCATTTTTCAAGAATTATTATGAGCCTGGCCAAAAAATCGTCTATTATCATTATCTTACTAGCGCTGGCCGCTGCCGGAGCAGTTGGTATCAGCCGCCATATGCACCGCGGCATCACTGGCATGGGTGAGGAATTCGCCCAGAAAATAAGCGATAAAATCGGCTTCCAGATAGGCTTGGCGCCAAAACCGTCATGGGTCGGGCAATATCTTTCCGGCTATCACGCCACTTCCGCCAAGGACTATGAAAAAGCCTCCGATTATTTCTCCGGTTCATTAAATTTACGCGCCGACAGCGAAACCCTGCAAACCCAGGCCATGAGTTTACTTTTAGTTTCCGGCAAATTCAGCGAAGCGGTACAAATCGCCAAAACCATGCAAAAAACCAATAACGGCCTCGCCCGCCTAACGCTGATTGTCGACGCCATTCAAAACAATAAGTTAGACGAAGCCGAGCGCCTAACCACCGACCAGAAGGGCGATGCAGGTACAATCATCAACCATGTTATTGAGGCGTGGATAAAATACGGCAAGGGGCAGAAGCCCGAAGCCGAAAACATATTAAAATCATTGCGCAAAAGCGACGAAGCCTTCCTGCCGTTTGTGGATTATAACTACGCGCTAATCGCCAACCTTTCCGGCGACAAAAAAACCGCGACCGAGCTTTATGATTCCCTCGTCAAAATCGCGCAACTGCCCAATAGCATAGTTTCCTCCGCCTATGCCTTTTACAAAGACCAGAACAATGCCGAAAAACTGGCATTGATAAAATCCAAGTTCAATTATGACGGCGCCGTTTCCAAACACCCGGCTGTCACCAACGTTAAACAGGGCGTGGCCGAAGCTTTGCTTGGCGTCGGGAGCATAATCCTCACCGAATACAGCCCCGATAAATCCGCCGCGCTGTTCCGCCTCGCGCTTTATTTAAACCCCGAGCTTGACGATTCCAAACTCCTGCTCGGCTCGATTTTGATGACCGAGGGTGATTATAAGGGCGCCAACGAAATTTTGAGCGGCATCAAGCAGGACTCATATTTGGGTGATTACGCCAAACTGGCGATTGCCAAAAACTTCGAGGCGATGGATGATGACACCAAAGCCAAGCAATATTTTGAGCTGCTTACCCAAAACAAGGAAACCGCCATCGACGCCTATGTCAGCCTCGGCGACCTTGCACGCAAGAAGGAAAGCTACCAAGAAGCAGCGGATTATTACACCAAGTCCATCGCAATCGCCACGGCGGAAGCCAAAGACGGCAAAATCGCCGCCAAATACTGGGCGCTCTATTTCGCCCGCGGCGTCTGCTACGAGCGCCTGAAAGACATGGATAAATCCGAGGCGGATTTATTGGCGGCGCTGAAACTGGAGCCGAACCAGCCCGACGTCATGAATTACCTCGCCTATACCTGGATTGACGACGGCAAAAACCTCGCCAAAGCCAAGGACATGGTGCTAAAAGCCCATGAAGAAAAACCTGACGACCCGCAAATTACCGACAGCCTCGGCTGGGCCTATTTCAAACTCGGTGATTTCAACGATTCCGTCGACAAACTCGAGGAAGCCGCTACGCTTTTGCCATATGACCCAACCGTAAACGACCATCTGGGTGACGCCTACTGGCAGACCGGGCGCAAAAACGAGGCAAAATTCCAGTGGGAGCGCGCACTAAAGAACGACCCGGAACCAAAACTGGCGGAATCCTTGAAGAAAAAGCTCGAAAACGGCATCGCCCCCGACAATGCCGCAACCCCGACCCAGACCTCAAATGCAGGGTGACGCCGCGTAAATTTTATGGTTAATTGCATCTCCCATGAAATTAACCCAATACGTATTAACCAAGAAGGCCCACGCCAAACTGAACCTCTTCCTCGAAGTAACGGGCAAGCGTGATGACGGCTATCACGAACTCTACAGTCTCGTGGTTTTCCTCGACCTCGCCGATGAAATCACCGTCGAACCCGCCGCCACCATCACCGTCAGCGAAAATATTTATGATTCCGGCATCACCAACAACATAATCCACAAAACCGCCGCGCTGCTGGCGGAGAAATATAAGGTCAAAACTGGCGCGCGCATAACTTTCAACAAAAACATCCCCATCGGCGGCGGCCTCGGCGGCGGCTCCAGCGATGCCGCAACCATGATAGTTTTGCTCGATGCATTGTGGGATTTAAATTTGAGCCATGACGAAATGTACGAAGCCGCGCTCGAACTCGGCGCCGATGTTCCCGTCTGCCTCTACTCCATCCTCGAAAACAAAAACGCCGCCATTTTCAAAGGCGCCGGTGAAATAATCGGCCGCGCACCCAAACTGCCGAAAATGTGCTTCACCCTCGTCAATCCCGGCATTGAACTCTCCACCGGAAAAGTTTTCAAAAACTTCCAATATCACGGCCTCAGTTACGAACCTATGCGCCGTAAAGGTGATTTTTTCAAAAACCTCGCCGCCAAAAGCAATGATTTGCAGGCTACTGCAATCGAACTGGTTCCCGAAATCGCCGCCGCTATTGATGGATTAGCCGCCGCCAAAAACTGCGAACTCGCCCGCATGACCGGCTCCGGCGCCACAAGTTTCGGGGTTTTCAAAACCCGCGACGACGCCCGCGCTGCCGCCATCAGCTTAATCAAACATCACCCCAACTGGCAAATCGGCGCGGTCGGTTTAAAGGAACTCTCCGCCTACAGCGCCCGCGAAAAATTAAAACGCAAATTGCTCAAAACCAAAGTGCGGGTTTTGAAATCCGTACGCAATTCGGCAATCGCCCAAAATATTTCCAGAACCTTAAACCGCTGCCGCATCAAAACCCTGCGCGCCAAAAGCCTCACCTTCGCCATCACCGCGCATCTATTGGCGTTTTTCATCTACGATACTTCCTTCACGCGCCCGCAACTATTCCACCAGCCAGAATTCATCAGCATCGCCTTCGCCGTCGAAACTCCCCCTGCTCCCCCCGCCGCCATCACCGAATCCGATTATGAGCCCGCCGCCGGGGAAACCGCGCCGCTAGAGGAAACCAAACCGGCGACACCGGTGAAAAAATCTGCTCCCGCAGCACATAAAGCCCCGGTGAAAAAACTTGGGCCGAAACCCGCTTTCCTCAACGGCGCAAGCTATGGCAACAGCAATACTTCCGGCAAAACCGCAACCAGGGATTACCTCGAACTCCTACAATATAATGTGCAGGAAATGAGCGAAGTCCCCGCCGCCGCCAAAGACTTAAAAGGCCGCGCCGTGCTGCGCCTGGCCTTCAACCGCCAGGGCTATGTGCTTGCCTGGTCATTGAAGCAAAAGACCGGCGTCAAAACCCTTGATATTGCCGCCGAAAACCTCGCCAAACGACTGATGGACAGCCGCCTGCCCGCCGCCCCGGCTGATTTTGACCAGGGCGACGAAATCCTCCAATATGATTTTTTAGTCAGCTACCCGCCTAAAGTAAAAAGTTAAACTTCTCTATGAAGAATTTCCCTCATATTTCCGCAACAAGGAAATATGGCGCACCCCCTTTGGGGGTTGGGGGGTGCGCGCTTTCACACGAGGTAGAAGTGTTTGTGAATAAAGAAGGTTAATGTAAAATTTAATGGTAAAAGCGTGGCTTAACTGGTAAAAACTCCAGACTTATGGACCATTTCAATTACAAAAATGCCGAGTTATATGCCGAGGATGTGGCGGTCGTCAAAATCGCTGCCGCGGTCGGCACGCCGTTTTATTGTTATTCGCACGCCACCCTCACCCACCATTATAAAGTCTTCGCCGAAGGTTTCAAAAACCGTGATGTGTTGATTTGCTTCGCCGTAAAATCCAACTCCAGCCTCGCCGTCATCAAAACCCTTGCTGATTGCGGAGCGGGTGCCGACGTAGTTTCCGAAGGTGAAATTCGCCGCGCCTTGCGTGCCGGAGTGGATGCGCAGAAAATCATATTCTCCGGCATCGGCAAAACCGCAGATGAAATGAAATTTGCACTGGAGCAAAATATTTTCCAGTTCAACGTTGAGTCGGAAGCCGAGCTTGAACTCCTGTCAAAAATCGCTGCCGCACTTGGCAAAACCGCCAATATCGCCATCCGCGTCAACCCGGATATCGACGCCGGTACCAACAGCAAAATCACCACCGGCCTAAAAACCAGCAAATTCGGCGTCGATATCACACAAGCACCCGCCCTCTACAAAAAAGCCGCGCAACTGCCCGGGATAAAAATTCAAGGAATATCTGTGCATATCGGCTCGCAAATCACTGATTTCAAACCGTTTGAAAGCGCATTTTTGCGCGTGCGGGATTTCTGGGGCGAGCTGGAAAAATCCGGCATAAAAATCCCCCGCCTCGACCTCGGCGGCGGCATCGGCGTGCCTTATGAGCAAGGAAAAAATCCCCCGCACCCCCGCGAATACGCCAAAATGGTCTGCGAAATCTTCAAAGACTTCCCCGGCAAATTAATCTTCGAGCCCGGCCGCGTTCTGGCCGGTAATGCCGGGATTTTAGTGAGTGAAGTCATTTACACTAAGAAAAACGACGAGCGTGAATTCCTCATAATTGACGCCGCCATGAATGATTTAATCCGCCCGTCATTTTACAACGCCCATCACGATATAATTCCCATAGCTCAAAGCTCGAACCTCAAAGCTAAAACCTACGACATCGTAGGCCCCGTCTGCGAAACCGGCGACACCTTCGCTGAAAAAAGAGAAATGCCGGAGCTAAAAGCCGGTGACCTCGTCGCATTCCGCACCGCCGGAGCCTATGGCGCGGTGATGGCCTCGACCTATAACAGCCGCCGCATTGTGCCGGAAGTTATGGTAAAAGCTGATAAATTCACCCTGATTTCCCGCCGCATGAGCTATGAGGAAATGCTCTCCCGCGAAATTTTGCCCGACTGGGCTTAGAATCCATAAATACTTCCACATCGTGTGAAAGCGCGCACCCCCAGACCCCCCCCACGGGGGGTGCGCCATATTTCCTTGTTGCGGAAATATGAGAGAATTCTTCAAGACTGGGCTTGAAATTCCCATTATAAACCGTTAAATATCAATCCATGAGCAAAACCGAAAAAACAGCCGAAACTGAGCCGCAAGCAGCGGAAAAAATTCAGGAAATCAAAACCCAGGCGCCGGAGAAAAACGAGCTGCAAACCAAGCATGATGAAATGAAAGACGCCATGATGCGCGCCATGGCTGATTCGGAAAACACCCGCAAACGCGCCGCCAAAGAGGTGGAGGAAGCCAACCGCTACGGCAGCGCCTCACTCGCCAAGGATTTGATCCCGATACTGGAAAACCTCCAGCGCGCCATCGAAACCGCGCCGCAGGCCGAAACCCAAGGCGTCAAAGACTTTATCGAGGGCATCGACCTCACCCGCAAGGAGCTGCTCAACACTTTCGAGCGCCGCGGCATCAAACGCATTGAGCCGAAGCCGGGGGAAAAATTCGACCATAACTTCCACCAGGCAGTGGCTCAAGTTGAGGACCATAAAATTGAGCCGGGCGGGGTTTTGCAGGTTATCCAATCCGGCTACATCATCCATGACCGCCTGCTGCGCCCGGCAATGGTGACGGTCAGCAAGGGCGCGGCGCAGGAGCCGAAAGTTAATACAACCATATAGACAAAGCCTTATTATAATTTTCCCCTGTAAAGAGAAAATTTTCTGCTATAATGCCAAAAAATTATGGCGGCGATGAACAACAATATCAGCTTTTTACGCAAAAAACTCGGGCTTTCCCAACAGGAGCTGGCCAATATTATCGGCACGTCGCAGCAGCAAATCGACCGTCTGGAAAAAGCCGAGCGCAAACTCACCGCCGACTGGATGCAGAAGCTGAGCCTGGCCTTGAAATGCAAGCCTGCGGATTTGATTGATTTTACCCAAACCCAAAGCTCCGCCACCAAGGTTGAAACCGCCATCGCCCGCGTCATTGGCGCCATTGAAACCAAATTTTCCAACATGGTGCGCGAATTTGCCGCCGATGAACAATACGAAATCAGCTTCCGCCCGCCGAAAAAAGACTTCGGCAAAAAATTCTTTGCGCTGGTCGTCGAAGGCGGCGCTTTCCAAACCTACCCCGCCAATTCCGAGCTTATTTTCACCCAGGGCAAAGTTTCACCCGTCAACCCGTCTTTACGCGAAAATGCCTCCAGTTTTAAAGCCGCCGCCAGCGTCAAAACCAACAACTACAAATTCGACATCGGCAATAAATGTTTTGAAGGCCATCTTGTAAAAAGCATTAGAAGTGAATAACTAAAACATTCGTCATTGCGGCCCCCGCGCCGCAATCCATCGTGAAACAGCCTCCTGACATTTATTTGAGCAATTGTGAAAGGATGGATTGCGGGTCAAGCCCGCAATGACTATATTAGGGTGGGAATATTAATTATAAAATTATGCTGAAAGTCGCGATAATCACCGAAAAACTCGGCACTTATGATGCCAAATGCACCACCAAAATTGCACAGGAAGCAGTAGATCGCGGCCACAAAGTTTATGAAACTTTCCCCCATGATATCAGCCATGCCGAGGGCAAATTAATAGCAAAAGCAAGGCTTTACACCGGCGCCGAAGCGCCGCAGGATGAGGAGCGCATTGACCTCGAAAAAATGGACGTCATCCATTTCCGCCCCAACCCGCCGGTTGATATGGCGTATTTATCAACACTTTATTTGCTCAACCAAATTAGCGATAAGGTATTGATAATTAACAATCCTGAGGCAATAATAAAACTGCCGGAAAAAATTTTTCCACTTAACTTCCCAAAATTCACGCCTAAAACGCTGATTACAAGAGATATCAACGAGATCCGCCAATTCCTTGAAAAACATAAGGAAATCATCATAAAACCGCTCTACGAATATGGCGGCAACGGCATTATTAAGGTAAAATTGGGGGAAAATGAGGGATTATTCGGGAATATTCAAAACCAACTCGCTGAATCAAAAATGCCGCTGGTGGTGCAGGAATTTTTGCCTAATGTAGTTAAGGGTGACAAGCGAATTCTTTTTGTCAACGGAGAGATTGTCGGAGCATATTCTCGTATTCCGCCAAAGGGGAAATATATTGCCAATCTTGCACAAGGTGGCTCCCACCAAAAAACTACTTTAACCTCCCGCGAGAAGGAATTTGCAAAAATTTTGGGGCCAATTTTGCGGGAAAATAATATTTATATCTGCGGAATTGATGTCATTGATAATAAGATAACTGAAATCAACATAACTTCACCAGGCGGCTTTAGCAATATAGAGGAATTATACGGCGAGAAACCGCAAATCAAACTTTGGGATATAATAGAGAAAAAATTATCATGAAATTGCTTGAAAACCTCGACCGCAAAAAACTAACCAGCTGGTGTGAGAGCCAACTGGACGGCGTGCAGCCGTTTTTTTATAACTCGGTGGATATCCGCAACTCCGGCCACAAAATCGCCCCGGTTGACACTAATTTATTCCCTGCCGGTTTTAACAATTTGAGCGCCGAAGCCATAGAATCCGCCAGTGAAGAAGCCAAAACCTATTTCGGCAAATACTCCCCGAAGGTGAAAAAAATCGCCATCCTTGCCGAAAATTTCAGCCGCAATAAATTCTACTGGGACAATATTTCCGCCCTCAAAACCATCATCAACCGCGCTGGTTACGATGTTTGCATCACCACCGACGACGCCAATATGCCGGAAATTGTCGAGGGCAATAGCGGCGAAATAAAACTGGAAAAATTTACGGCAATAAAAGCCGACCTCATCATCGCCAATAAGGATTTTTCCAGCGGCGCCAACACGGCCATATTAAAAACCACCATCCCCATCATCCCCTCGCCGGATATGGGCTGGCACACGCGGCGCAAATCGCAGCATTTCAACAGCTACGACGCCGTCGCCCGCGACTTTGCCGAACATTTCAGCTTTGACCCGTGGCTGATTTCGACCCTGCACCAAAAATGCGGCAAGATTGATTTCAAGAAAGGCGAAGGTTTTGAATGTTTGGCCGACAATGCCAATAATCTGCTCGCCGAAATCCGCCGCAAATACCGGGAATATAACATCGAATCCGACCCCTATTTATTCATCAAGGCAGATTCCGGCACTTTCGGCATGGGCATCATGACCATCAAATCCATCATGGAAATCACCGAGATGAACAAAAAACTCCGCAACAAAATGGACCGCATCAAAGAAGGCGTGCAGAATACCGAAGTCATAATCCAGGAAGGCGTGCCGACCATCAACAAGCTCGACGGCAAACCGGCCGAGCCTTTCCTCTACTGCATCAACGGCGAACCCATAGGCGCCATCCTGCGCGTCAATGAGAACCGCGACGAATTCGCCAACCTCAATTCCGCCGGGATGACATTCGAGCCAATGCAATGCGCCCAAATTGCCGAACCATGCGAATTCTCCCCCCTCGGCATAATCGCCCGCCTCGCGAGCCTTGCTGCAATTCATGAAGCTGCGAATATGGAAACGGCGCAACCCGTCCGTAAAATCAACTAAGCCCGAACAGCCCAAGCAGCGCCATCAGCGACATGCCGATATTTTCCAACACGCTCACCGTCGATAGCGGCACATTGAGCGTCGTGCCAAGACAGGCGCAGCGCACATCCATGCCGCTGCTGAGCGCCCGCAAAACCCCGGCGGCGCTGACCGACATGATTATCAACGTCGCCAAATCCGTCAGCATCGGCACAAAATCGGCCAGATAAGCCACGCCAAGCAGCAATTCGATGAAGGGGTAAGCAAAAGCATATTGCCTAAATTTCTGGCTCGGAAAATCATACATGGCAAAACCCTGAACAAAACCTGGCAAGTCAAACAGTTTGAACATGGCAAACACCACAAAGAACAGGCCCATGAATATATGCATAAACCCCAGCGGCGAGCGGTAATTCACCGCCAGCGCCGCAACCAGCACCACGGCGATTATTACAACCAGCGGCTTATATTTGGCCAAACCCGCTCCAACTTTCATAAAACCTCTTTACCGTTAACTAGTGACACACACTGCCATATTATATATAAACACTAAGTCATGAAAATCTACGTCAATTACGTCCTCAAAAACCTCGCCGCGCCCGCCGCGTTCATCACCTGCTCGCTGGTCTGTGTCGTGTGGCTGACTCAAAGCTTGCGCTTCATCGACTTCATCATCAACCAGGGCCTGCCGGTTTATGATTTCCTGCGCCTGGTGGTGTTGCTCCTGCCGTCCCTGTTCGGCCTCGTCCTGCCCATCGCCATGCTGTGCTCAACCATTTACATCTACAACAAGCTGAACTATGAGAGCGAAATCCTCGTCCTTAAAGCCGCCGGGGTCAGCAAGCTCGGCATCGCCAAGCCGTGCATAATGCTCAGCTTGTTCGTCACCATAATCGGTTTTGCCATCTCGGCCTATTTCCTCCCGGTTTCCTATGGCCGCTTCAAGGATATGCAGTTTTATTTCCGCGATAATTACGCCTCGCTGATGCTGGAAGAAGGCATTTTCAACACCCCCGTCCCCAACACCATGGTCTATGTCCGCAAGCGCGAGAGCGCCGACACGCTCAAAGGCATTTTAATCCATGATAACAAAATCCCCGCCAAGCCGGTCACATTGATGGCGGAATCAGCCAAGGTAGAGCGCGGCCCCAACGGTTTGCGCTTCCTGCTCGCCAACGCCACCCGCCAGCAGATTGACCGCAAGACCGGCGAGGTCAATATGCTTTATTTTGATTCCTACCCGTTTGATATGTCTTTCTACAACGCCGTCGATGCCGCCCGCGGCCTCAAATCCGACGAAATGTTCATCGGCGATTTGCTGAACCCCGACCCCAAGCTGGACAGGAAAACCCAGCTCAAGCAAATTGCCGACGGCCACAACCGCCTGACCTGGCCGCTCAACAACCTCGCCCTGCCGCTGATGGTGATGGCGATTATGCTCTCAGGCGATTATAACCGCCGCGGCCAGTCGCGGCGCATCATCATCTGCATCGTGATTTCCATTATCATGATCGCGCTCGGCTTCACCTTCAAAAACCTCGCCGCCAGCGGCAAGGGTTTCGCCATCCCCTTAATGTATATGCCGAGCGTGGTCACCATCATCATCTCATTTTACGTCCTCGCCTCCAGCAAAAACCCGTTCGAGAAATTCCTGCCCAAGAAAAACCTGCAATTCTTCACCAATCAGCAGCCAGCGGAGAATGTTTGATGCGCATCCCCGTCAAAATCAGCCTCTACATGGCGCGGCAGTTCCTCATCTGGCTCGGCATCGGCTTACTTGTTTTCATCGCCCTGATTTTCCTCGTCGACACCGTCGAAATGCTCCGCCGCAGCGCCAGCCGCGACGTGCCCTATTCCATCATCCTCAGAATCTGCTTCCTGCGTCTGCCAACATTGTTGCAGCAAATCGCCCCCTTCTCCTTCCTCTTCGGCGCCATCCTCTGCTTCACCAAACTCACCCGCACCCGCGAGCTGGTAGTCACCCGCGCCTCCGGCATTTCAGTATGGCAATTCCTGTTGCCGTCAATCGGCGTCAGCATGTTAATCGGCGTTTTCGTCATCTGCATTTTCAACCCCTTGGGCGCCATGATGAACGCCAAGGCCGAAAAACTCGAGGATAAATATTTCGACGCCGATACAAGCCTAATCACCTTCTCCAAATCCGGCTTGTGGCTGAAGCAGCGCGGCGAAAACGGCGAGGGTGAAACGTTGATAACCGCCTCCAGCATTTCGCATGACAGCCAGCATTTCCGCGATTTGATAATTTTCGAGTTCGACCAAAATAAAAACTTCACCCGCCGCATCGACGCGAGGGAGGGGACGCTCGCCAATAACGAATGGGTTTTGAGCGATGCCATTATCAACAAACCGGGCACGCCGACCGAAAAACTGGATACTTATAGAATGCCGACGACGCTGTCACTGGCGCAAATCCAGGACAGTTTCAATTCTCCCGACACAATTTCCTTCTGGGCCTTGCCGGAATTTATCGAGGAGCTGGAAGCTTCCGGCTTCTCGGCGATGCGGCACAAGCTCTACTATAACAGCATCCTCACCACGCCGGTAATGCTTGCTACTATGGTTCTCATCGCCGCCGTATTTTCGCTGCGCTTCTCCCGCCGCGGTAAGAACGGCCTGCTCATCACCGGCGGTATTTTCACCGGGTTTTTGTTTTTCTTCATCTCCAAAGTCACCGCCAGCATCGGCATCGCCGGCGATATGCCAATTGTGCTTGCCGCCTGGACGCCGACAATTATTTTTATATTAATCGGTATCTGGCTACTGCTTCACCTCGAAGATGGCTAGTTATTTCCGCGAAAAACTGACCGGCACCACGCGCCCGTCGGAAATTTTGCACTCGCCGACCGCGCCGCCGGTAATGCCAAGACTTGGCGTGTTGAGCGTGAAGCTGCATTTCATGCTATGCCCGCGGTTGCCGATAAGCACCGCTTTGGCATTGGGTGAATATTTACTGCTGCGGCCGCTATGCGCGTTGGTGTGGAACCTTTCAACATTGCCGCTTACGCCCGTACCCTCACTTTCCGAGGAACTGCGTGATTCAGTTTTTTCGCCGATGACATTGCCGTTGAAAATTTCCCCGTCACTTGCTGCCGCCGTCACCTTGCCGTTGCCGCCGCCGAAATCTGTCTGGAAGGATATATTCATCGTCCCTTTCTCCGCCCCGTTCTTGCCCTGTATTGGGCTGATGGTTGAATTATTAACCGGCGCGCACGCTGCTAAAAGCAAAAATACCAATACAGATTTTTTCATTTAATCCTCCCGAATTTGCTCACCCATTATTATCAAATGAATCTTTATTTCCACTGGTTTTTGGTTGCGGCATCCGCAACCCCAAATGGTCAAACGCATGTTTGGTCAGGCAGCGGCCGCTAGGCGTGCGCTGGATGAAGCCCTGCTGCAGCAGATACGGCTCAATCGTCTCCTCAATCGAATCCACCTGCTCCGACAACCCCGCGCTGATAGTGCCAATTCCCACCGGGCCGCCATCATAATTTTCGGCGATAAAGCGCAAATATTTGCGGTCGGAAGAATCCAGCCCCAGCCCGTCAACTTCGAGTTTTTTTAGTCCGCTATTGGCCAGTTTAGAATTAATCTCCGAATTCTCCATCTCGGCAAAATCACGGATGCGGCGCAAGAGGCGCAAGGCAATCCTGGGCGTGCCGCGGCTGCGGCGGGCAATTTCATTGGCGCCGTCGTCAGTTATTTTCGCCTTCAAAATCTCCGCCCCGCGCATGATGAGGTTTTTGAGTTCATCATGGTTATAAAATTCCAATTTGAGTGGAATCCCGAAGCGGTCGCGCAGCGGGTTGGCAATCAACCCCAGCCGCGTCGTCGCCCCAATCAACGTAAACTTCGGCAAATCAATCCGCACCGTGCGCGCCGCTGGGCCTTCGCCGATGATTAAATCCAGCTTGTAATCCTCCATCGACGGGTAAAGGATTTCCTCCACAGCAGGGTTGAGGCGGTGGATTTCGTCGATGAACAAAACATCATTTGGCTGCAAATTGGTCAACACCGCCGCAAGATCAGCCGCTTTGGTGAGTATCGGCCCGGATGTTGCGCGGAAACCTACGCCCAGCTCATTGGCAATAATCTGCGCCAGCGTGGTTTTGCCAAGGCCCGGCGGGCCGTACAACAGCACATGGTCAAGCGGCTCACCGCGCCGGGTGGCGGCATTAATGAACACGCTCAAATTCTCCCGCAGCTTCGGCTGGCCGGTAAAATCCGCAAGGCTGAGTGGCCGCAAGCTGATTTCGCCAGTATCTTCTTCCAACTTCAAATTCTTAACTACGCTCATAAGCAACCTCCGCCCCTCCCTCAGGGAGGGGATGAAGGGGAGGGTTAGAGCTTCTCAGCTCAAAAGCCCCAACCCTCTTCCAGCTCCTCCCTGAGGGAGGAGAGAAATTTTTTAAACCAATCATCGTCCAACTTCCTTCAGCGCATCCGTAATTATCTGCTCCAGTTTCTTGTCATCATTCGCCACCTTGTTTACCGCCAGAAACGCATCCATGCGCGCAATTCCCAAATTGGTCAGCGCCGAAATTGCGTCATTCTTCGCATCTTCCCTTACCCCTTGCCCCTTAGCCCTTACCCCTTTCACCGCCAGCGGCGTTTCCGCCACAAACACCCCCACCTTATCCTTCAGCTCCGTAACCAGCCTGAGCGCCAGCTTCGGCCCGACGCCGGTGGCTGTGGATAAAAACGCCTTATCCTGCGCCGCCACTGCCTGCATCAGTTCGTTGGGAGTAAACGCCGAAAGCAGGGCCAGCGCCACTTTTGCGCCCACTCCCTGGACATTGGTGAGTATCTTGAACCATTTCTGCTCAGATTCAGAGGCAAAGCCGTATAAATGTATATGGTCCTCGCGCACATGCGTCTCGATAAACAGCGCCGCGCCGGTGCCGGTGCCACCATTGGCGTGCAAAGTTTTGGCCGAGCAGAAAACCAGGTAACCGACGCCATTGACATCAATAATCAAATGGTCATCAAAAATAGCCTCAACAATCCCTTTGAGCCTGCCAATCATGGGCCGAGTTTGGCATTCACGACAGAAGATGTCAATGCGTTGTCCGTTAGCCGTTATCCGAAAGGACAACTATACGGATAACGGCTAACAGACAACTGATAACGGGTAACGGGTAACGGGCTTACAGCATGCCCTTTTCTTTGAAATACTTAATCGCGCCCGGGTGTAAAGGAGCGGTATTGCCCTCATGCACCAGCTTGGACGGGTCAAGCAGGCCAAACACCGGGTGCAGGGTTTTGAAATTGTCGAAATTATCAAACACCGCTTTCACCACCTGGTATATGGTTTCCTCATCCTCTTCCGCCGTCGTCACGAAAGTCGCCTTGACGCCGATGGTTTTGACGTCACCCGGCGTGCCGTTATACATGCCGCCCGGAATTACCGTATAAGCATAGAAAGGGTTGGCCTTGATCATCTTATCAATATCCGGCCCGTCAACCGGGATAATTTTGGTTTCGCAGGTCGTTGTCACCTCCTGTACCGCGCCGTTCGGATGGCCAGCCGTGTAGATCATGACGTCGATCGGGGTTTTGCTGTCTTTATTGCACAGCGCGTCGGTTTGCTCAGTCGGCGGCAATTCTCTTATACTGGCAAAATCCGTATCCTTCCAGCCTTTCTGCTTGACGATGAAGTCCATCGTCGCGCGGATGCCCGAACCTTTGGAGCCGAAATTGACCTTCTTGCCCTTGATATCGTCAAATTTGTTGATGCCGGAATCCTTGCGCACAATCACCGTAAACGGCTCGCTGTGCAATGAGAACAGGGCGCGCATGTTCTTGAACGGTTTCTCCTTGGCGAAATAATCCGTGCCGTTATAGGCGTGGAACTGCCAGTCGGACTGCACTACGGCAATATCAATTTCGCCCTTGCGCAGCATTTCTATGTTGTCAATCGAGCCGCCGGTTGATTCCACCGAGCAGCGGATGCCGGTGGTTTGCCTTGTGCGGTTGACCAATCTACAAATCGCGCCGCCGGCCGGATAATAAACCCCGGTTACGCCGCCGGTGCCTATCGTAACCAGTTTTTTATCGCCCTGCGCCGCCGCGTTCTGGCCGAGCAGCGATACCGACAAAAATATAATTGATAAAGCCAGGAAGGTGTAAATTGCTGTTTTCATAGAAATCTTTTCCCTTGAATAAATGCGATTAAATTAATGACGTAAATAATAATCTTTGTGCGCGCGCATTGTAGTTAATTTTCCCGCTCTTGGCAATACGCGTTTTTATTAATCATAAATGAGAAATTATTTCCGCTTTTATGAACTCGATTAAATCCCTGCCCTTAGCGGCCTCGGCGCGTTTGGGCAGCCATTTGCCGCCACCGAATTCAAAATATCCGGCACCGCTATAAGGCGACGAAACCCAAATCTGGCGGCTCGGCGTGTGCTTGTTAATCACATATTCCCGCCCGTCCGGCATGGTAACGGCAAGGATTCCTTCCTCCAGCTCACCTTCAATATCGTGCTGCTCCTCTAAGCCTTCGACAAATTCCAGCAATTCCTGCAAGGGCGGCGTTGCCTTCAAATGATATTCAGTTTCGTCCATAATTATCTATTCGTCCCCGTGCGGGCCTGCTGGCCCTCCGATGGACTGTTTGCTGGCGCAAACGCTCATGGCTGGCTCGGCTCCTGCCTCGCACTAAAGAAGTTGTTTATACTCGTGAATTATATATAAGAACATTTCTTATGGCTATAAATCCTTTCAACTCAATTATCCCAGAAAAACCGTCGCGGCGCAAAAGGCCGGTGCCAAAAAAAAGCGGTGGCGGCGGCAAAAAAAAACCACCCAAAAAATCCGGGCCGAAAAAATACGCCCGCACCCGCTTCATCCTGAAAATGCTCACCGGCTTCGCCGCCGTGTGCTTTATCTTCGGGTTTTTCCTTGTTATCATCTACGGCTACGACCTGCCCGATATTGATAAACTCTATGACGACAACCTCCAGCAAAGCATCACCATCCTCGATTACAAGGGCAACACTGTCGCCACCTATGGCGATTATTTCACCCAGTTCGTGCAGTTCAAGGATATGCCAAAATCCCTAATCGACGCCGTCACCTCGACCGAAGACCGCCGCTTTTTCCAGCACTGGGGGCTTGACCCACGCGGTATGTTGCGCGCGCTGGCCAGCGATATCATCCACGGCCACGCTGGCCAGGGCGGCAGCACAATCACCCAGCAATTGGCAAAAATTGTTTTCCTAAAACCTGAGCGCAAACTAAAAAGGAAAATCCAGGAAGCCATGCTCGCTATATGGCTTGAGCATAAATTCACCAAGCAGCAAATTATCACCATGTACCTCAACCGCGTTTATTTGGGCGGCGGCGTTTATGGCGTGGATGCGGCGGCGCATAAATATTTCAATAAATCCGCCCGCCATTTGAACCTCTATGAATCCGCCATGCTCGCCGGTTTGCTCAAAGCCCCGTCAACCTATTCCCCCGCCAACAACCCGCATCTGGCAGCTGAGCGCACCGAGCAGGTTTTGCTGAATATGGTTGATAATGAAAAAATCACCGAACAACAAATGAAAGACGCGCTCAAAACCGGCGCCAAGGTAAAAGTCGCCGTGGCCAGCGCCAGCACAAAATATTATGCTGATTTCGTCATTGACCAAATCCAAGACCTGATTGGTAAAACTTCCGATAATATCATCGTCAAAACCCCGTTCCGCCCTGATTTGCAGGCGCTGGCCGAGGAAACCGTGAGCAAGAACATGCTGGAATTTTCCGAGAAAAACAACGCCCACCAGGCTGCATTAGTCGCCATGAAGCCAAGCGGTGCGGTGCTCGCCATGATTGGCGGCGTTGATTATGCCGATAGCCAGTTCAACCGCGCCATCCAGGCAGAGCGCCAGCCCGGCTCGGCCTTCAAGCTATTCGTCTACACCGCCGCCATGATGTATGGCAAAAATCCGGATGATTTGGTGGAAGACGCACCCATCCAAGGCCGCTGGCAGCCGCATAATTATGATTATAAAGCCCACGGCCTGGTCACTTTGCGCGACGCTTTCGCCCATTCCTATAATCTCGCCGCCGTCAACCTGTCGCAGGAAATCGGCATTGACAACATCATTTTCATTGCCAAAAAAATGGGCATCAAATCCCCGCTCGCCAATTTGCCGAGCATCGCCCTCGGCTCGTCCGAAGTTAACTTGCTCGAACTCACCACCGCCTACGCCCACATCGCCAATAACGGCGCCGGAGTTTACCCTTACGCAATTGAAGAAATCAAAACCCAGAGCGGCCGCGTACTTTACCAGCGCGAGGAAACCGGAGAGCCGCAAGTCATCGACGAAGAAACCGTGCACAAAATGAATGATTTATTGAAAGCCGTCGTCACCACCGGCACCGCCCGCGGCGCGCAGATTGGCCGCGACGCCGCCGGCAAAACCGGCACGACGCAGGATTTTCATGATGCCTGGTTCATCGGCTTCACCCCGCAGCTCATCACCGGCGTCTGGGTCGGCAATGACGATAATGCCGAGATGAAAAAAGTCACCGGCGGCTCCATGCCCGCCCGCATCTGGGCGCAGTTCATGAAACCGGCGCTCGCCGGTGCGCCAGCACTTGCAATCAACTCCGGCTATGGTGGCTTCGGCGCCAGCATCGGCAACAGCGTCGAGAGTTTCTGGAATAATTTAACCGGCGATAACCATCAGCCACCGCCGCGCCGGGTGCCGGTGAACAACTGGCAAGCCGCGCCGCCGCCGGGCACGCGCTACCTCAACTACCCGCAAAACCGCCAAATGGATGATGCCGAATGAGCCATGATTTCGCCGAAAAACTAATCAGCAAATGCAAAAGCTTCGGCGCCACTGAGGCTGAAGTCATCATCGGCAACAGCGCCGATATTTCCGTCACCGTGCGTAAGGGAAAATTAGAAGAAATCATCCGCGCCGAAAATTCCGGCTTCGGCCTGCGTGTTTTCGTCGGCCAAAAATCCAGCACCATCTCCTCCTCCAAATTCGCCGATGCCGACACGCTTGCAGAAACCGCCGTCAGCATGGCCAAGGTTGCGCCGGTTGATGAATTTTCCTCGCTTGCGCCGGTGAAACTTTTGTACAAAGGCAATATTGAGCTGGATGTTTGCGACCCCAATGAACCGCCGGAAAGCAAGCTGGTTGAGCTGGCGATGGCAGTCGAAGCCACCGCGCTCGCCACTAAAGGCATCACCAATTCCGAAGGCGGCGACGCCAGTTTCGTCAGTTATGAAAACACCCTCGTCACCAGCACCGGCTTTGCCAAAAGCCACAAATCCACCCGCTGCGGCCTGTCGGTGCGGGTGTTGGCCGGTAGCGGCACCGGGATGCAGCGCGATTATGACTATTCCTCCGCCCGCCATTTCAGCGACCTCGACTCACCCGAAAAAACCGGCCGCGAAGCCGCACGCCGCGTGCTGGAAAAATTAAACCCGCGCAAAGTCCCCTCCGGCCGCTTCCCGGTAATATTCGATCCGCGCATTTCCCGCAACCTCGTTTCCGACCTCGCCAGCGGCATCAACGGCGCTTCTGTCGCTCGCGGCACCAGTTACTTGAAAAACAAATTCGAGGAAAAATTATTTCCCGCCAACATCACTATCATCGATAACCCACATATTAAGCGCGGCATGGCCTCCAAACCTTTCGACGGCGAAGGCGTCGCCAATAAAAGCTTGAGCATAATCGAAAACGGAATTTTAAAAACCTGGCTCCTCGACACGCGCTCCGCCAGCCAGCTAAAAACCACCACCAACGGCCGCGCCAGCCGCTCAAGCGCCGGGCCATCCAGCCCGTCCAGCACCAACCTTTATATGCAAAACGGCATACTCACGCCTCAGGAATTAATGCGCGATATCAGCCAAGGCTTTTACGTCAACGAAGTTTTCGGCATGGGCATCAACTACACTAACGGCGATTACAGCCAGGGCGCGAGCGGCTTCTGGATTGAAAACGGAATAATCACCTACCCGGTCAGCGAAGTAACACTGGCGGGAAACCTCCTCGAAATATTCCAAAACCTCACACCCGCTAATGATTTGGAAATGAAATACGCCATAAATGCCCCGACCATAAGAATTGAAGGCATGACGCTGGCAGGTACGTGAATTTTTAATTTGCGCTCAAGCGCCGCGCATGCGCTTCGCGCAGCTAACCGGCCCTTGCGCTCGCCTTCGCGCGATGCGCTCGGAGACGTTCTTAAACCACGCCAAAGCCCTGTCCCGGTATCCCGAGCAACGCGAAGGGCAAGCCCATTGAGGGCGAAAAGCCTTAGTGGCGCTTGAACGTCATTAATAAAGCCACGTTCTGCGTGGCGCGGCGCTTGAGAGCAATTAAAACTAGTGGCCGCTGTTCACCAGCGCAGCATTATCCTGCGCCGATAACAATGACAGGAGCGAGTTGGCCGAGCTGATCGCGGCCTCCAGTTGCGCGTATGTATTAAGCAACTGGGTGCGGTAAGTGCTGACCTGGTTGTTGATGGTGGTGATCTGCGTCTGCAAATTATTGTCGGTAGTCGTCAGGTTGTTTATCTCCTCGTCCACCATCCCGACCGAGCCGGTGCCGCCATTGCCGTTTAATATATTGGTCACGGCGTTATACATCTTATCGGCAATGCCCTGGCTCATCGAAACATCAATGCTCTGGCTGCCGCTGCCGGTGTAAACCATCTGCAGGCCTGAAAACGCCGTTCCCGCCACTCCCGATATCAAGGCCGAACCGCCGCTGGCCGTGTAGGTCATGGCGATTGGGGTTGACAGCGTTGCACCGTATATTTTGGTGATTTCGGCCTGGCTGCCTGCGGGCTGGCTGGTGTCGACGCTCAAGGTGAAATCTTTTGACGTCAGGGCGTTGGTTTCGGTGACGGTTTCATTGCCGCTGCCGCTATAGACAAAATTCAAGGCTGAAAGGTCGGTGCCGGATTTGCCGCTGACAATGGAGGTTGAACTCTGGGTCGTAAACATTGACGGCGTCGGCAGCACTCCGCTTGGGTCGGTGAAAGTAATACCGTTGGTGCCGTTGGCGGTGCCGGTTAATACCAGCCTGTAATCAGTATTGCTGTTACTCACTATACTTGCCGTAACACCCGTATTTGCCGCATTTATCTCATTAGCGACATCGGAAAGCGTGTCGTTCTGGTTCAGCGTTACGTTGACGCCGTTGATCTGGAATGTTCCGGCCGCAAAAAAGCCAGCATTATTAGTACCCGCTGCGTTAACAACACCGCCTGTATTAAGCATGGAAGCACCTTGCAGCACCGTGGTCGTCTGAAAATTAAGCGGGATTGACGAGACGAGGCCGCTGCCGTCTATATTGACGACTTTCGCCTGGCTGCCCACCGGCTGGCTGGTATCTATAGCGACCTGCATGGTGGAATTGGTAACCGTGTTATCGCGCTGGTAAATACCCAAATTGGAGCTGGAGGCGGTAAAATTGAACTGGAAAATATTGCTGACATTATTGAAAAAGCTTTCCAGGTTGGTGCTGAGCGCCGTCGGGTCGAGGGTCAGCGTATTGCTGACGGCGGGGGTGGCGTTGCCGCTTGAATCAGTGCCCTTAGGGATACTGTCCAGCGATATGCCGACATCGCCCATGCGGACCGGGGCAGTGACATTGCCGGATTGATATTGGCTGGGGATGGCGATCGAAGCCTGTCCTGAAATCAGCGCGGCAAGCTGGTTGACCACCGAGTTCATCGTCGAATCATTCGCCAGTACGGATGTAGGCAGGAGCGCGCCGGTTGAATCAACCGCAGTCTGCTGCGCTTCAAAAGTGCGGATGGCGTTATAGGCGGTAGTGAAGTTGCTGACGGCGGTGGCAATGCTGTTGTTGTTCTTATCAATCGCCAGCGATACTGTCGCTCCCGCGGTCGGGGCGTAAAGGGATAAGGTCACGCCGCTTAAGAGGTCGCTTATCTGGTTGCTGGGGCGGGTTACGGTCTGGAGGTTGCCGGCGCTGGTGCCGAATTCGATTTGCGAGTTCTGCGCGGCCTGAGTCACCGAAAACATGGTCTGGTGGCCGGAAGTGGAAGGCAGCACGCCGCTCGGGTCGGTAATCGTAATCGCGTTGCTAGCGCCGGTGTTGTTTCCGGTCAGTTGCAGCACGAAATTGCTGGAAGAAAGCTGGACGATGCTGGCGGTGACGTTGCTGTTGCCGCTCTGGGCGTTGATGGCGGCAGCAACGTCGCTTAAGGAAGCGCCCTGGCCGAGCGTGATGCTGGCGCCGTTGATTTTAAACGTTCCCGCCGCGAACTGCCCGGCCGTATTGGTGCCGGAAGCATTGACGATGCTTGCGCTCGAACTGGGGAACGACACGCTCTGGTCGGTTTCCGCGGTCGCCAGATGGTCGACCTGCAGGAGGTAATTGCCTATCGGCGCGCCGTTGCCGGTGGTGACGCCGATATAATTGGAAGGCGTGCCGCCATTGCTGATGGTCAAAAACGGGCTGCGGTCGCCGAATGTATTATCGGCGCTTGAATCAATAGTCGGGTTGCGCAGCGCGTCAAGGCTGGTCTGCAGTGTCTGCAAATCGGTTTTTAAAGTCGTCAGCGCGGTGATTTTGGCCTGGTTGGCGGTAATCGTCGTCTGGTCCGCCGTCGCCGGTGCCGCCTTGGCGGTGGTCAGCGCCGTAATCAGCGCATTGGTGTCAATGCCCGATTGCGAGCCGGAAAGCACCTGCTTGCCGCCGATAGTATTCAACTGGCCGAAACTGATCTGTGATACCATACCTGGTTCCTTTGCAAGATTTATGCCTACTTGGCCATAAGCTGTAATTTACTAGAATTCTTTACAGATTATGAATGAGATAAGTTAAGATAAAGTTAATGTTTCTGTTGCATTTCTTATTAAAATGTACTAGTTATAACCTTTATGGACCAGCAACCTTCAACACGGCCATTTTCGATGGCGGAAAAATTCGCCCGCCCACCTGCAGTCTCACCAATTAATGCGCCTGCCGCCGCATCGCCGTTGCCGCCGACGGATCCTAAAACTATCAGCGATGACCTGCGCGGCATAGTGCCTGAGTTGCCAAAGCGCAAGAGCCGGCAACATACAATTTTTGCGCACCTTATTTCTCACCTCGCCACGGCGATTGATTCCGGCGATATGGCGGCAACATTGAAGAGATTTGTACAGTTACGCCGTGCTATGGCAGAAACCGCCATGGTGGAACCGGCGGCGGCAAAACTGAAAGCGGTGCTGGAGCATGTCGGAATCCTGCCGGGTTTGAATTTAACACATGATTTACCCGCATATAAAGTGCCTACAGCAGCACCGGTAATTTTTCGCGCACGGGATTAGGTTCTAATACGTTGTAATAATATACTCACCCGTTAAACTAGGGAAATGCCAAACCATACCGCCTACGACTTCTCCTTCGATAAAATTTCCGGCGGCACTATGCCGTTAGCTGACTTCCACGGACAGGTAATGCTCATCGTCAACACCGCCTCGGAATGCGGCTTCACCGGCCAATATGCGGGGCTGGAGGAGCTTTACCAAAAATACAAAGACCGGGGTTTGGTGGTAATCGGTGTGCCGTGCAATGATTTCGGCGGCCAAGAACCGGGTGGTGACGCCGAAATAAAAAATTTCTGTGAAACCAAATTCGCCGTCAGCTTCCCTATGGCCGCCAAAGCCGTGGTCAAAGGCAAGGACGCGCACCCGTTCTACCAATGGGCGGGCGGCGAGCTTGGCTTCGGCACCAAACCGAAATGGAACTTTCATAAATATCTTGTCAACCGCAGCGGAAAACTGGTAGATTACTTCCACTCCACCACCGCGCCCGGCTCCGAGAAGCTTGCAGCGGCGATTAAAAAATTACTTTAGCTATATTTTTCAATCCGTTGTCACAAATCTGAAATATTAATTAATAATAAGTTAAAAAACCCTTGACTTGCTATCGGAATATTAATATATTACAAGCCATCTGGGGAAATACTAATTAAGTATTGGGTAATGCAAGAAGCAACAGCTAGTTTTGAGAGTCCGGTTGATTATCTTCATGGCATGAAGGCAAGGATTGCGCCGACTCTGGCAATAGTCGTGAAAGAAATTACCGAAACCGGAGATAATCCTGAAAATACTTTGGGCGATATAATAAAGCTGGCGCACCTACTCGACATCTCTGCCCCGGCCCATCGCCATACTCCCGCCTCATTCACCGACCCCCGTTATAATCTGATTGATTACTTAAAACGCGCCGCCAACAGCCAGGTCTTGCGCGAAATCAACCCCGATGAAATCCTGTTCGACAGGAACAAGCCCTTCACCTGCATCAGCCAGATTGATGAAATTTTTGAAGATGTCTCCGATAAAATAAACCGTAATTTTGTAGCGGAGCCAGCATATGCCTAATAATAAAACCGGCCCGTTACGCCCTGAAGATGGGGCAGCTCTGAAAGCAGAATGGAATGAATTTGCCGCCAGGAAACTTGGCGCATATGTACTTACAAGAGCTGAGAGCCACGCAAAGCAATTATTTACATTGACCCGCATAGGTTAGATTAAATCAGCCTCAAATCAACCCATTGCTCTTGAAGCTGTAATGCCCGCTTTCCGCAATAATCAGATGGTCATGCACTTTCAGTTCCAGCGGTTTCGTCGCGGCGATTATCGCTTGCGTCAAATCAATATCGGCCCGCGACGGCGACGGGTCGCCGCTCGGGTGGTTGTGGCATAATATAATTGATGACGCCGAAAGCTCCAGCGCCCGCTTCACAATCTCGCGCGGATAGGCCAGCGTGTGGTTGATCGTCCCCTCCTGCTGCACCTCGTCGGCAATCAGCATATTTTTCGAGTTCAAAAATAAAATCCGGAACTGCTCGATTCTAAGATGCCCCATTTCCAGGCGGCAATAATCCAGCAATTTCAGCCACGAATCCAGCACCGGCTTCGCCTTGGCCTCCGCCAGCAACAGGCGCGAGGTTGCCTCCTGCACGGTTTTGATTGAAGCCAGCGCCGCCTCATTCATGCCTTCAACTTTGAACAAATCAATATTATCCGCCGTCAAAACTTTGGCAAAAGACCCAAACTTGGCAATCAGCGTTTTCGCCAATGGCTTGACATCAGTACGCACCGAGCCGGAAAATAATATCAATTCCAGCAATTCATAATCCGGCAAAACCCTCGGCTCACTCAAAAACCGCTCCCGCAGCCGCTTGCGATGGCCGAGATAATGCGGGTTTTTAATTTCCGCCTTGCCAAATAAATCCGCCATTACTCATTTACCTAATTTGCCGGACCTATTGCCGCCAGTTTCTCAGCCAGCCAGAATTTGATTACCGACTGACGCGGAACATTCAGGCGAAGCGATTCTTTATCCAGCCGCTCTATCATCCACTCCGGAATATCAATATTCACGCGCCTCGCCTCCAAGCCCGGGCGGCTTGCCTTATCATAATTAACATAAGCCGAAACATCCTTGCCCGCGTCAAAGAGTTTATCGAATTTTTCAGCTGTTATCGTATTTGTCTTTTTCTTCATCCCTCGCCCTCCTAACTGATATTATTCTAGTATTTCCATCCCTGATTGTATAAGCTGCCGCCCATAATGCTTTATCCATCTGCGCTATCAAAATAAATCTGTCCTCCGCCCCGACATATTTTGACGGCACATTAAGCCTTAACTCGTCACCCCACAAAGCCTGAGCTTCCTCAAAATCAATTCCGTGCTTAACTTTATTGGCTTGGCTTTTTTCAAGGTTATATTCAAATTTCATGCCTATTCTATACCATTTCGGTATAAAAAGTCAACCATTATCGTCCTAAGCCAGTAAATGCTCCAAAATCGCCTGCCTTACCGAAACCCCAATCTCCACCTGTTCCAGTATCAAACTGCGGCTTCTGTCATCAGCAACATCGGAATCAATCTCCACCCCCCGGTTAATCGGCCCCGGCGCCATCACCTTCGCACCCGGCCGTGCAATTTTGAGCTTCTCTTTCGTCAATCCATAATCCGCGTGGAACTGCTTCTCCGACGGCACTTCCGACGCTTCCATGCGCTCCTTCTGCACCCGCAGCATCATGATGACATCAACATCTTTCAACCCCTGTTTCATATCGGTGAACACCTCAACCTTCTTCTCCCGCAAACTATCATCCCCCGGCAAAAACGCTTTCGGCGCAATCACCCGCACCTGAGCGCCGAGGCGGGTGAACATGTTGATGTTGGAATGCGCAACCCGCGAGTGCAGAATATCCCCGCAGATCGCAATATTCAAACCCGCGATTTTGCCCAGCGAATTCCGAATCGCCGCTGCATCCACCAAAGCCTGCGAGGGATGCTCGTTGGTGCCGTCCCCGGCATTGATAACCGAGCAATCCATATACCCCGCCAACTCCTGCACCTGCCCGCTCACATTATGGCGGATGACGATGAAATCCGGGTGCATGGCGTTCAAGGTCATCACCGTATCAGCCAGCGACTCGCCCTTGACGGTGATGGATGATTTCTCGACATTCATGTTAATCACATCCATCGACAGCCGCAGCGCCGCCAGCTCAAAACTGATGAGCGTGCGCGTCGAAGTCTCGACGAACAAATTAATCAGCGTCCGCCCTGATAATTGCGGCTGTTTCTTGTTAACCTGCCGGTTTACCTTCGCGTGGTAATTGGCGCGGTCGAGTATTTTGGTGATTTCTTCGACATTTAAGTCGTTGATGCTTAGTAAATGTTTCATACTAAGAAACAGAAACTAAACAAAGGCCTGGAAAATACAAGGGGATTGTGCTAAAAACCTGCCATGAAACCGGGCATTTTCCTATTTTCTCTGGTATTTTTAACCGCCTGCAGCCTTATGCCGCAGGGCCACACACCCGCGCAGGACAGGAAAGACCTTGATGAGGCGCTAAAAGGCGTGCAGGTGCCGAGCATGGAAAGCACGCTGCTCGATTCCGGCAACCAGGCGCTCGATAATGGCGATTCGATGAAGGCTGAGTATTACTTCAACCAGCTCGTAAAAAAAGACCCCAACAACCCGACCTATAAATACAAATACGCCGAAGCCTTGCGCCGCCGCGGCGCCTGCAACGAAGCCCTCCCGCTTTACGAAGACGCCCTCAAAACCAAGCCAAATGATATGGATATCCGCGAAGGCCAGGCCCTGTGCCTCGTCTCCACCGGCGAATTCCAGAAAGCCGGGCCCATCCTCACCGACATCATCCACCGC
>Ga0206942_1100_pt1 | contig 26230 bp, 22 predicted proteins | sample Alteio_BWOrgHeat_6_FD_153253 | JGI IMG/M metagenome (GOLD analysis project Ga0206942, IMG submission 153253) | Enriched cells from forest soil in Barre Woods Harvard Forest LTER site, Petersham, Massachusetts, United States -... | ecosystem: Environmental > Terrestrial > Soil > Temperate forest > O... | reverse complement strand
GATTCAACCTCATATCCGCCACCCGCTATGCGCAGGCGCAAAACGGGACACCGCGCGTTTGCCGCCTGATCGTCCACCGACTGTCCTGTTGGGAGATTTTCACCGGCGGAATCGGGCCTGTCGCAATAACCGGGTCTTAAGAAAATAACCCGAGGATGATGGCGATCGGGCTTTCGGGGTTGACCATGGCATTCACAGATTTTTCGTCGTCGGATCTGAAGAAACAGGCGCTGCCTGATGGCCCGTTCGACATGCATAGCGGTGAACCGGAGCGGCACATCGCAGCCGGCATTCGTGGCGCCACCGATTATCGCTTTCGGCTGGCGTTCCTGTTTGCCGCCACAGCGGTTCTTTGGGGCGCGATCTTTGAAGCCGCCCGCCTGATCTTCAGCGCCTAATAGGCGCCGCGCGAGCGCAGCACGCTGGGCAGGGTGCCCAGCAGGATCAGAATATCCGACCACAGGCTCCAGTTCCTGACATACCAGGCATCCAGATGCACGCGGCGGTTATAGCCCGTGTCGCTGCGCCCACTGATCTGCCAAAGCCCGGTTATGCCCGGCAGCACCAGGCGATAATAGAGTGCATCCTCGCCGTAGAATTCTTCCAGCTCACTCGCCACAACAGGCCGCGGGCCAACCAGGCTCATCGTTCCCACGATCACGTTGAATAGCTGGGGCAGTTCATCCAGGCTGGTCTTGCGCAGGAAACGGCCGACCGGCGTGATGCGCGGATCGCTCTTGAGCTTGAAGGTGCTCGCCCACTCCGCCTGCAGGGCCGGATCGCTGTCCAGCAGCTTCTGAAGGACAGTCTGCGCGTCCGGCACCATGGTACGGAACTTGAGGCAGCGGAATGTCTGGCCCCGATGCCCCACACGACGGTGCCCGAACAGAACCGGCCCGCCATCGGTGGCGACAATCGCCGCCACCACCAACAGGAGCGGCGCGAAGAAAATAGCCAGGACAAGCGAAACCAGAATGTCGAAGGCCCGCTTCACCGCGCGGCTCATCGGACTGAGCAGGCCGCTTCTGACCGTCATCAGCACGGCGTCTGAGCTCAGGAAGGCCTGCATGTGCAGACCGATCAGGGGGAGCCGATGGATCGGCGGGACGATCGCATAAGGCACCATCTGGATGTTGAGGACATCGAGCAGGAACTTGGAATCTTCCAGCTCCTCATTGTCCGGAACAAGAAACACGACCTCGACGCCGCTTTGCGACCGGAATTCGCGGACCTTTGTGGCCAGTTCCTCGCGGCGCTGGCCGTTGAACCATTCCGGCCCCTTGCCGGGCAGAATTTGGTATCCGAGATAGCTGTCGCCAGACAGGCCCTCGCGGACCGCCTCGACATGGCTTCCGCGCCCGACAATCACCGCCTTCAGCTTCCAGACGCCCAAGGCATTGAGCATGCGGCGCACCAGAATGCGGGCCAGGGGAATGAGCGCCGCCGCGACCAACCAGATGGATACCAGCCAGACGCGCGAAAAATCAGCCCTGGTCGCGAACTGCACAAAACCGTCGATCAGCAGCAGCAGGGAAAGCGCGGCGCCGATACGCGGCATGTCCTCGCGCAAGGGCCGGCGTATCGTGTAATGGCCCGCGGCATAAAACCAGATGCAGACGCCCGCACTCAACATCGCCCAGATCGCCAGACGCGCCGCCAGCCCGCTGCTATCCCAAGCCTGATAAGGCGTTTTCAGGAAATATTTGCTGATCTCGTAACCCAACCCGCCCGCGATCGCCACCGAAGTCACCAGCGCCGCCAAATCCGCAGCAAGCAGAGGAAGGACTAACCCGCGTGTACGATTGACCGGACGCGCGGCAGCGCTCGACGGCATTTCGCCACGCGATTGCACGACCGAAAGCGGCATCGGTGAATTGATTGTCGACGAGTTGGTGTTCTTCATGACTGCGCCGGCGGCTTCGTGTTCGTGCATGCGAATCTTGAAATCCTAAGTTACCTTAAGGGCCTATTGTGCAGTGCACAAGACAGTAAGGGTTCCGAGTAAACTGCGGGAACTGCTCAACTTTTAGTCACACTGACTGGGGAATGTGTGCAATTAATGACCGCGCGCTGTTTAGGCATCGTTGCAGGTTTCTTTCTCCCAGATTGGACAGTCACCCCATTCGCCTTACGCCATTCGTTTCGCGGTCTTCCCATCGTCATTAGTAGACATCGAATGCCGTGGGATCTGACTTCGGGGGAAGAGCAAATGCTATCTGTCTATCCGCGCACTCGTCCCCAGATTTGAGTATGCCGCGGAATGACAAAGGTTCCTTCCAAAGCGGGGGTGCGACAATTTTCCGACGTGTAACCTGCAACAATATCACCCTGGGTGTTTCAACACATTTTCATAGCGCACCCTGGCGGAGCGGTATTAGACTCAAGCTGGGGGAAGTGGCTGCGGGCGTTCGTGGAGCTTTGAATGGTTCAAGACCACGTGGAAAAGAGAATCCTATCTATGGCAGCGCTTTGCTGTGCCGTGGTACTGCTGGGCTGCGCGACCATGGTGCGCATGCCCCTGAGCGCAATTGATGCCATTCTAGGTCTCGTCGCACTCCTGTACGCCTTCAAGAAAATGCGGTCGCGGCGCCGGCGCCACAGATATATGCCCTATACGCGTTTCTGACTTTTAAAGCGCGCCAGACTAAGGTCCCAGCGGGCAAAGAAATTGACGATCGGTCTTACTTCCGTCGGGCATCGCGCAAAACACCGGTATCGTTTCCGTTGGACCAGCATCAGCCTTCGATGCCAATCCCAGCATCACGGCGCCGTCGGTTGGCGAGAGCTTTTTATTGACGTCGAGCTCAACCAGCTGTGCACCACCTGCACCCTGTTCACGCCCCAAGCCACTAAGTGGCAGAGCGGTGCTGCCGAGCGGCCGCATGTCGTTGCTGCCAGGCGCGCGGAGAAATCCGATCAGGAAGTGAGGCGAGGTCAATGCGCTTGCGCCCTCGATTGCCACGCCTAGCTTCGTGCCATTCTTATCGCGTGGATTCAGGAACGGCCGCAATACTGGTCGCGCAATGTCTCCGGGGGCGGAATATCTTATATTGCTGAGATCGGGTGTGAACGGACCCCGCGGGCAATCGCCGGGCTGCGGCTTTTCCGCGAATTGGCAAACCCGGACATAATCCACCATGAAGGATTGCGGAAATTGATCCTCGTCGATCCCGTAGCGGCCAGGCCAGTGGCCGCCCAACGCAAAATTTAGAATGACATGCGCCGGCGGTGCCAAGACGCCAGGCTTCTGCGACCATTCAAAGTCCCGCGTGTATAGCGGCCTTCCGTCCAGATAGACAGTGTAGGCGTGCGGTAGCCACAAAAAGCCGAAAACATGCCAATCGTCATTAAGCGGGTGACCGGCAAAAAAATCATTGAGATTCGTGTTGAACTTCGGGTCCACGTAACTGAACCCAACATGTTCTCCCTTCATCTGCGATCCAGCGGAGTGGATCATGTCGGGACGGTCCTCGACACCATTGACGACATATTCGAAGATGTCCGCCTCTGGCGGCCAACTCACCTTCCCTTCGAGATCGTAGTCAGAGTTGATCCAGAAAGCCGGCCAAATGCCGCGCCCCTTGGGAAATTTCACCCGCGTTTCAAAATAGCCGTAATAAAAGGTCTGCAGCGAGCGGATCATTCCCGATTCCCAGCCGGTGGGCGTTTTGCGGGCCACGAGTGCGAGGGCGCCACTGCTAACGACGTGGTTGCCATTGTCGCGATAGCGCTGGGCCTCGTCGTTCAGATGATCAAGCGTTTCATGTTCATAGATCAGGCGCGTAGCCCAACGGGAGCGGTCCAACTGACTTCCATCAAACTCATCATCGAAACGGAGGTCCCATCCCGCCACGGCCGGCACCGAGACCGACCACAGAGTAGCAATGACGATCAGGGGCATAAGATATCTCGCCAAAATTAAAGATCTCCCAGAGTTGGTGATGGAGGCGCCTTGCGCATTTGTCTCCACAGACCGGTGATCGCATCCTCCATAATCTGGAGAACATTCTTGCGAGACAGGACCGGCTTTTCGATCAAATGCCAGGAACAAAAGGCGATAAAGCCGGCCGCGGACATCGCCAAGCCGAAGTTCCAGTACCACGCGCGCAAGTTGGGCAATAACTGCACTATGGCCTGCTGAAGCGGATAACCATAAAGATAGAGGCCATAGGAATAATCGCCGCTCAGAAGAAATTTGTTCCGCGATGGATTCAGCAAGCCCAGATAGATGGTCAGGTAGGCCATGGGCAGCGGGGAAAACCGTATGGCATTCGGAATAATCCCGCTCATGATCGAAAGAACGAGGCAAACCAGGGCGAGGACCCCTGAATAGGGTATCTTTTTGCGGTAACGGAACAAGACAAGCCCCGCCAGGAAACACAGGATGATGGTGGTTCCGCCGGCGCCGTTATAATTGTGATTGAATCGGAAGATGGTGTTCAAAATCTGCAGTGACTGCAAAAAGCAGAACAGGGCAAGCAGGATCCAGTTGGGGCGGTAAAAGTTCAGAACCGCAATAGCGCCCAGCGCAACATAACAGCCGAGTTCAAACGGCACGGTCCAGAGCTGCCCGTTCACCAGATGCGTCGGATTGTGCAGGAACACTCCCGGCAAGACGTAATGAATCTCCCCGAGGATATTCAGGAAATAAGCGTGGAATTCCGGCGCGCTGACATATCTGGAAAAGGAATAGTCGGTCAGAAGGGGACCCAGGATGAGCGCCGAGATAAGAACCTCGACAGCCAAGGCCGGCGCGATACGGAATACGCGCAACCCGAAGAAAACAAACAGCGACTTCGACCGTTCAAAGCTCCCCGCAATCAAAAAACCGCTGAGCGCAAAGAACATCGGCACGATCAGGGGCGCGAAATAGAAAATCCATTTCCCGCGTTCACCGTCAGGCCCGTAGGTCAAAAGAAAACTGTGCGCCAGAACGACACCCATGGCGAGCACAATGCGCAAATAGTCGAACCCGCTGGGTCGGTTCTGCACATCTGCAAGCCTTTGTTCGACGGTAATCATTTATTCTCCCGGCGGGACTGGATGACAGGGGCGGCTTGAGCCAGCGACGTGAAGCGGTCAATCATGGGTCACCGGACAACACGCAGCCATCGCATCATGCCGAGCAGCGCCTTCGGCCTTGAAGTCGCGACAAAGCGCCAGCGGATCATGGTCTCGGCAAGGTTGCGGGGCAGTAGCGCCACAAGAACCGTCCAGAGAGATAAAGCCAGTCTGGATGTGATGGTCATACCTTGCGGAATGAAAACAGCCGATATCGCATCGAGGACAATCCTGAGCCTGCTGTCGCCTTTCACGGGATGCTTTTGCGGGCACAGCACAAACGATGCCAGCCTGTAGGGTGTGGTACTCAAGCTGAAACGCACCGCGTCGGTAGTGGGCCTCAGGCCGGCTTGCCTTGCGAGCCTGTATGCATAGGCGTAGCGGCTATAGGCCCGCTTCACTTCCGCGGAAAAGCGCGACACGTCTATGGCCGTCATCGCGCCATCGTTGCGGCCATGGACTCTGTAAGATGCCAGCGGCCTGGCGATGGTCTGCACATCACCCAGCACCGGTGCGGCTGCAAGCGTATAGCTATCGCCCGCGTAGTCGAACTCGTCGCTGATCGGGAAGATGGCATTGAGGAGCTTACGGGAGAAAACATTGCCGGAACCGGGCGGCGTGGGATAAGCGCTGCTTGTCAGCATCCACCTTCTGATCTCCGTCGGCGTCGGAACATGGAAGAAGGGCGGGAAAATCGCGCCCGTCGGCTTGCCCTCGCGATCTATCACCCGCATCTGGACCTGGACCTTGCTGACATTGGGCCCCCAGAGGGGTACAACCGCATTCAGAATTTCCGGGTCAAGCAGATCGTCCGAATCCAGAAAGATGATCATGTCCCCGCGAGACAGGGCGAAGCCGGCGGCATAGGCGGTTCTCTGTCCTCCATTCTTTTTGAAGAGCGGCCTGATCCTGTCGCCATAGGATTCTATGACATCTCGCGAAGCATCCGTGGATCCGTCGTCCACCACAATGATTTCCAGAGGTGACCAATGCAGCGCGAGCGCGCTGTCTATGGCCGCGCCCAGGAAAGACGCGTAATTGAAGTTGGAGATGATCACGGATGCCATCAGGCCCGAACTCGTGACGTTCTCCATCTCGTGGACCGACGTGGGCGCGAGGCTGTTCAACGGACGATCCCTTCGGCAGTCTTCCTACCGGACCAGACTTTCCGGTGGAACCATCTGGACAGCCCTGATGATATCTGGGCACGGTTGAAACGTAGCCAAACCAGAAGCCGGGCCAGGAAGCGGGGACTGATGGCGAGGGCTGACAACCAAAGGCCATGCGACAGTCTGATCTTTGCCCGGTCTCCAGAAGACAAGGCCAGCGCGAAACCACGCCTCCACAATGCGGCCACATGATCCGCCCCATCCCTCGGATAGGGCATCCCTATTTTCTTGGCCATGAGACGATAATTCACGAATACCAGCTCATTATTGAGCAGGTCGCCCTCTGGCAGGGCGACGCCGCGGATTTTGGCGTGGTCCCTGAGCATCTCGAATTCCTTTTGACGAAAGCCGATCTGCCGGGCGAAGTCCGGGTGGCCGCCGACAGCCCCCTTGGAGCTGAGAAGACTCATGTTCTGGCCATGCAGACGATAAAAGCCAAGCGATCTGCTGATCGTGGAAATCTCGCCGTACAGCGGCGCGATCGTATTCAGTACGCCATCATGGCCCACGGGCGGGTTCAGTGGCATCACTTGTTCCAGAAACCGCCGGGCGTGTGCATTGCCGGACGTGACCGGCCAGCGATAGGTGCCGGTTTTGTTAAAGCAGTACCTGATCTCTGCGAATGAAATAGGGCGGTCGAAGTTGGCGAATTTCCGTCCGAGCAGACGCCCGGCCCCATCGATGATATCCAGATCAAACTGGACCTTTGCAAGATCGTCATGCCATGCCGCCTCAATGCTCTCCAGCGCATCCGGTTGCAGCGCGTCGTCGGCATCCAGAAAGAGGATCACGTCACTGCGGCTCTCCCGGAATCCCTGATTGATCGCCGCCTTGTAACCTTCATTCGCCTTGTAGATCGGCGTAATGCGGTCAGAAAATGATGCAATGACTGAACGTGAATTGTCGGTCGAGCCATCCTCGACGACCAATATCTCATCCGCTTTGCGTGTCTGAGCGAGAACGCTGGAGATGCATCCGCCAACATATTTTTCATAATTGAAGCATGTGATCACCACACCCATGGTCAGACGTCCGGTCATCTCTGCCATCCTGGGCTGGGGGCCATGAGGGCGGAACTGGCCGACTTCATTCGTGCACCGCAGGCTGGCCAAAGAGCTGCCAGCCCGAACATGATGGCCGCAAAATCCGCGCTCAACAGAAGACCGCCCGCCGCGAGCCAGGAATACAGCAGAGCGATCTTGAGTTCCGTCGGCACAGAACCGCGGAAGAGAAACTGGATGACAAAAGCAAGCGCAACAACAAAGCCACCGATGCCATATTCGAATATGAGTTTGGCCCATGTGGGATCGTGGATCGCAAAGGTGGTGCGATAGCGGTCAATTGCCGGCTGGATCGTGCCCGGCCCATGACCGACAAGAGCCCGCCACCAGTCCGTGTCCAGCCCGTACCGCAGGAAGTCGAATGGCGCCACGAAGCGGGCATAGCCGCTGGTATTGGGCGTCCAGAATTCACTGATGCGCGCGGAGAAATTGCCGAGCCCCAGCACATTGCCGAGCAGCAACCAGGCCGCCAGCGCGCACAGCACGAAATAAAATGCCCTTCGTACGCTTCCCGCGCCGGTCGGTATAAGAAGCCCCATTGCGATTAGGATCAGGCCGCTGCCGGAATAGGACAAGGCCAGCCCCAACGTGATCACCGCGATCCGCCCATACCGGCGCAGGTGAACAAACTCTATAATGAAGGCAATTCCCAGTATCACGGAAAGACCGGACGGCTCCTTCTGAAAAAAGCCGTTCGCCTTGTACAGACCGTTGACCGGGATGGCGTGGTTCCACAGCCCTGCCGCCTTCAATTCCGCAGGAAGAAAGCTGCTGATATCGAACAGCGAGCGGTCATGGATTACAAATTGCAGGCAGAACTGGCCCACAGCAAGGATTGCCAGACCAGAAGCAAGGTCGCTGTACCGCCGCATCGCGAATTGCTGGGGCCTCTCGCGCAAAAGCGAGGGCGTCGCACTGAAGATGAACGGAAAATAGGTGACCAGGAGCAGAAAAAACGATGGCAGAGAGACATAGCTGTTGATGTTCGAAAGATAGCTGACAAGACCAATCAAGACCCAGGCCGCCAGAAGCAGCAGGGACATGCGATCGACGGCCGCAGAGCCTCTCCGCATCAGAAGCAGCAGGGAGATATAGACGGCGGCCAGACTGAAGCCGACCGAGAAATCCTGTGTCAGGGGCACGCCGACCAGTGGCAAATAGATCACCGACACAAAAATGAAGGTCACGAAGCCGACTACCGCGGATGTCTGATGGCGGCGCGACACCCTGATTTCGCCTCCCTGAGGGGCGTGCGATGCCGCCGCGCTAATCATTTCGGGTAGCCATGGCGGCGGCAGTCAGCGTCTCGCTCCTGGACGCTTCGTTCTGCGGCAAAAAAGACCTGTAAAACGCCGCCGTCGCCTGCCCGATGGCTGGCCACCCTTTCGGCCGGCTGGAAACGGCTATCTCAGGTTTGTTCTGTATGGCTTCCGCCAAAGCGCCGGACAACTCAGCTGGGTCCTCTGGTGTTACCAGCCGCCCATTCGCTCCGTCGAGAATTTCGTCCTCAAACACGCCTACCCGGCTGGCAATCACCCATTTTCCGAGCGACTGAGCAAGGTAGTAGGCGCCGCTTGCATCAATCTGCCGATAAGGAAATACAAAACAGTCCGATTGGACCAGCAACGCGTTTAGCTCTTCATTCGTCTGATAGGCAAGACGCAGATCCAGCATGTTGGATAATTTCAGCTCCTCGGCGCGATGCAGAATTCCCGATAACTCCATTCGAGGCACGCCAGCCACAATGACGCGCGCCTTCTGACGCAGTTCTTGGGGAATTGCGCCAAGCGCCTCTATCAGAATATCCAGACCCTTGTATGGCTTGATTTGGCCAAAAAGCAGGAATGTCCAGCGTCGGTCGGTGCCGCGTTCCGGCGCCGGCACGACACCGGTCAGAGGCAGCGGCCCGTGCGGAACAACCGCTATCTTGCCTGCATTAATACCCCGGCTTATGAGCAAGTCGCGGGCACGGTTGGTATGCACAATCACACCGGTCGCCAGCCTGAGCGGGAGGTCATTTGCAAAACTTTGCAGGGCGGCCAGGCGATCCCCGTTAAACGGTATCGAGTCGTGGACCGTGACAAATACCGGACGTCGGATCCGCAAACAGAAAATGGCAATCGCGTCGAATAACGGCAGCAGCATCCATTGAAAATGCACTACGTCGGCCCCCGTTTGGCCCGAAAGCAGTATCACCCGTAACAAGCCCGCCAGATGCGCCACGGCCTTGGCGGGCTTGCGCAATACGCGCGGCAGGAACTCCGCCTTGTCGAAGCGCCTGTAAAAGATCTCGAATCGCTGCTGGGGTGAGAACTCTTCATGTTCCCCTTTCCGCAGAGGCCGCGTCGCCCATATTGGGGCAACATCCGCTTCCGCCAGACCTGCGCTGAGCTGGGCGTCATAGGGAACCGTGAAACGCGAGGGGTCGATCAGGAGGACCTTGATCGCACCGGCTACGCGCTCTGCGGGACGGGAAGTTTGATGAGGCGATTTCCAGCGGGCTTCGCGAAACGATACCAGTCCCCAGAAGAAGCCCAGCGCCCATGCTGTATGCATGGTGAACGCGACTGGCCCGGCCAACAGTCCGGCGAAATCCTGCTTCCTCAGCGCAAAATGGAAAGACACGAACGACAGGATGGCCAGATAGAGAGAGGGCCATGCCAGGAAGCCGGCATTCTGAAACAGGACCGCACATGCGATCGACAGCAGACTAGCCGCAAAATGAAACGGCACGGCAAACTGGCGCGTCCGCAATGAAGAAGGGTGCCTGCGCACGGTGCGGGACCGGCCCCCGCCATAATTGAAATATTGCCGCCACAGGCTGCGGAAGCCTGAGCGGGGACGGTATCCGATCCGTATTGCGGCATCCAGAAATACGCGATGCCCGTGGGCCGCGAAACGGCAATCGAATTCTGCGTCCTCATTATGTCGGAAGCTTTCGTCATATCCTCCGACGGAAAGAAAAGCTTCTGTGCGAAACGCGGCGTGATGGCCGTGATCGACGAACCCGCTGCGTTGGCCGCCGCGATGACCGGATCCACCCGATCCGACCGGCGTATCGGAGACCCAGGCCACGACCTTCTCAAAAGCCGTATGGCCGGCCGAATCCATCGGGACGACGATTGAATCGGCATCCCCGCGCTGCAAAGCGACGGCGAGTTGCTCAATATACCGCGCCGGATAAGCCGCATGGGCATCGCAACGGACCAGGATGTCAGTATTGCAGAAGCGCCTCGCTACCTCGTTGACACCGGCGCTCTGAAGCACCTTTTCATTGTGAATGAGATGCACGAAGGGCCATTTCTTCGCCATGTCCTGAACAATGGCGATGGTCTGATCCCTGCTGCCGCCGTCCGCGACGACGATATCCAGGTTGGGAAAGCAGGCCCGTTCTGATGCAAGCGTCCGCAGAATATCGCCGATCGCCCCTTCCTCGTTGAGCGTCGGGATGGCGACAACAATTCTGGGCTGCCTGCTCAGCATATCTGTGACCAGTGCCGATAGCTGCCGTATCGCCATGCCGGCCGGCAAGGAACCGGCACGGCTGTGACGCCATGCGGATCAATGGTGCAATTGCTCACGCGGTTAGCATCCATTTTTCGGTGCGATATAGCGCATATGCTGCGCTGCACAATCTAAATCGCGGGCCCCAAAGATGCAATCTTCCCGTCGCCATTCCGGTCGTTTCTGCCGGGAACCCGGGCACAGGTCTCATCGCGATGCCGATGAACGGCTTTGCGCCAGACCGATACCCAACAGGGTGGCGAAAGAAAGTCCCACCGCGGGAATTTGAACGCTGAAATCGACAGCGGAATGAACTGCGACCAGCGTAACCGCGCAAAAGCCAGTCATGGCGAAAAAGCGGTCCCGGTGGCGTACAAAAACGCCGCGCAGGCAATAGAGGGCAAAACATCCGATTGCCAACCAGCAGCAAATGGCGGCCGGCAAACCAATTCCCGCTGCAAGTTCCAGATAATCACAGTGTGCCTTGTCCATGAGAAACGGGAACACTTTTTGCGCGTAGAGAGGATAGGCGTCCTGAAAAGTTCCCAGGCCGAGCCCCCGCAAGGGAGCGCTTTCAATCATGCGGACGGCAGCGGCCCATAACGCAAGGCGGATGTCATCGACGGTCCCCGCATCCAGAACCGCAGCAAAGCGCTGTGCGAGCTTTTCGCTGTTCGTGATGATGAAGGCCAAAAATGGCACCAATGTGATGCCCATGGCGATCGTGGACCATGACCGGCGTTCCCGCCTCCGGGCCAATCCGATGGAAATAACCGCCATCGCGATAAGCCCTGCTGTCATCGCCGCAAAACCACCGCGCGACGCCGATGCCGCAACAGCCGAGAACAGAAGCAGCGCGGCGATGAGATGCGGCGCGCGCCGATCGAATGTGAATTGTATCAACGACAGAAAAAAGCGGCGCGGACCCTTGTTCTCAATCAATGAGGAAGATGACAACGCGAAAAAGCGGCTGACTGCGGCCAATGCCGCGAGCCCGCAGTATGTCGCGAACGTGTTATGCAGCATGAACGGACCAGACAGAAACGGGTTGGGCAGCGATTGGTGATAGATCAACCGTGCCTGGGCCACGTCGGCGACCGCCAAGCCGAAGGCATAAATGACGTAAAGCGCACCGATAACTATCACCGCATCAAACAGGCGCTGCGCCCTCTCTCTTTCTCTGGATATCGAGAAGGCAAGCCAGCAGGCCCCCGCATACGTCGCGAGCTTGGTGGCTTCGGTCAGGGTTCGCCAAGGATCGATGGAGACCGTACCAACAAGGCTGCGGCCGAGAACCTGCGACGACATCTCCCACGCCGGATGGTTCCAGGCAGGAAACAGCGGAAACGCCTGCAGAAATGCCCAGAGCAGCGCAACACCAAATAGAGCAGACGGAATCCAGAGAATGGCGGGACGAAACAACAGAACTTGCACATCCGCAATATTGGCGAGCACCCAGATCAGACAGCATGCTGCAATAAGGATCGCTGACAGGCCCGCCCCCCAACTTACGGCAAGGCCGAGCGGAAAAGGCGCGAAGCCAAGCACCAGCACGAATAGCCACATGGCGAGTTCGCTGCCAGCGGCGAGGCGGAACGATGTTGCGGGGGACAAGGAGACCACGGGCGGCCTATGGCTGAGGAACGCTGGCCAGACCCAGCGCCCAATGATTTATGGCAAGGATGTCGCGGGGATGGCCCTGATAGGCCCGCGTGACCAGTTGGGCGCCGTCGGCGCTGGTCAAAAGAGAAAAAAGAGCAAAGCGCATTTTCGGCTCCTCCCAGGTGAGCCGGACCTGCGCGAGCGCCAGTTCGCGGGTTTCCGGCTTGAGGATAGACCACATGGCCGTGGCGCATTTCAGTCGGATTTTGACGAGCCAGTAATCTGTTGGACCCAACAGGAAGCCCATCTCGGCGGCATCGCGCGCCAGCACGTCGTTCTGGCCGTGCACGGCGAAGGCGAGCAGAAGCCAGCCGCGGGCAGAGGCAGGCGATACCGACAGACCCTGTTCAATGAGAGATATCTGACTTGCGGGCGCAGCCCCCGCGTCGATCGCGGCTTCGGCCTGGGCAATGACGTTTTCTCCGTCGGCTCGATCGGTGCGGCTCAAAGGCTGTACAGCCCGCAGATAATCGGCCCGCGAAGCAATTCGACCCAGAATGAGGTAGTTGGGAATCGGCAAAGCTTCGTCGCGGTTCCACCCATCATGAAACTCACGCATACCCATCATTGCCAGGGCGGCGGCAGGAAGAACAAACAACAGGGAGACACCCAAGCGCTTCGCTAAGGAAGACATTTCGGCGTCAGTCCGAATAGTATTTCGTGTAGTTGCTGTAGTCCTGATAGCCGTAACTGTAATAGCGGAACCTCTCGCTGTCGGCGCGGGTTATCGCAACCCCAGAAACCGACACATGCGCATCCATAAGTGCACGTACCGCACTGGCCGCTGCCTCGCGAGGGGTCTTTTCCCAACGGATCGCAAACAGGGCGGTATCTGCCAGGCGCCCAATAATTTTCGCGTCATTCACGGGAAGGACCGGCGGAGAATCCAGGAGAACGAAGTCGAACTCGCCGCGCAGCACCGAGATCAGGTTTTCCATAGAGCGGGAAGTGAGCAGATCGGACGGGCTGGGCGGGATGCCGATACATGGCAGGATCATAGCATTCGACATGGTATCTTTGGTGAGGCACTCCTCGAGCGGTATCGAATCGCTCAACGCTTCAACAAGACCTTTTTGATAGTCCTGGTAAACATGCTTGATGGTTGCCGGGCGCCGCATGTCGCAATCGACGATAACGGTTTTGAACCCGCCCGCGGAAGCAGCGCGGGCCAGACTGATCCCGATGGTGCTCTTGCCTTCACCCGGTACAGAGGATGTGACCAGGATGACCTTCGGCGGCCGGTCGACGTTTGACAGCTGGATACCAAGTTTCAGTCCTCGGACGGCTTCAGCAAATGCCGACGTGGGCTTGCTGACAACCAGATCTGCGGCGAGCTCGCTTGCCTTCCTGCTGTTGACCTCCGGCATGATCGCCAGAACGGGAAGCCCCAAAAGCTCCTCAACCTGGGCTGTCGTCCGAAAGCCGGAGTCCAGTCTTTCGCTGATGAACGCGATCATCAACCCAAGCAATAGGCCGGCGGGAACCGCAACCCCGATCGAAAGACCTTTCTTGGGAAAGCTTGGCTGTCCCGACGGCTCCGCTGCCGATATGATGCGCGCATCCGGCTCCTGAATACCTTCCCGGTCCTGGGTCTGGCTCAACCGGCCAAGGAATGCTTCATACATCGAACGGGCTGATGTGGCGGCGGATTGCAGGGCGGTCAGCTGAATGGACGATTGGTCCTGGCCCGCACCTTGTCCCTCCAGTTGCGAGAGACTGCCTTGCAGGGACGCGACATGCGCCTGGGCGCCTTCGACGTCATTGCGAACGGATTCCACGATCCGCTGTACTTCTTCGTCGATCTTCTGTTCCAGATTTTGCTTCTGTGCTTGCAGGTCCAGTATTTTGGGATGGCTGGGAAGATACCGTGCCGAGAGGTTGGCGATATCCCTGTTCAGCTCTGTCTCCTGCGCGCGCAAGGTTGCAATCAGGGGCGATGAAATCACCTGGGCGGAGTTGGCGGCCTGACCGGTCCGTTGCAGGGACATCAGGGAGCTGTAGTTCGCCTGCTTCTCGGCCAGATTTGCCTTTGCAATTACCAGCTGGCCGTTGATGTCGCGAAGCTGCTGATCCACGACGGACACGCCGTTTACCGGAGTGGTGAGATGGTTTTGGGCCTTGTATCGCTGCACATCCGCGTCCGCGTCTTCAGCCTGTTTGGAGAGTTCCTGAATACGGCCGGAGAGCCACTGCGTGGTTTTCTGGGTGGTCTGGAACTTTGACTCAAGCTGGTCTTCCACATAGGCGTTGGCAACACCGTTGGCGATCTTGGCCGCCTCATAGGGATTCGTTGACTGATAGGAGACATTAATCGTCGTCGAAAGACCGATGGGGTATACGACGAGCCCGGCCTGCACCTTGTGAACTGCGGCGCTTCGCTCGGGGCTGAAGCCATGGTCTGCCGCTTCAATATTGGCCCGGCCCGGCAACCAGTTCAGCGGGTTCAGATACCGGAGATAGGTGCCGATGCCCGGAGGCGGGCTATTGAATTCCGGATCCTTGTCCAGATGCAGCTGATTCACGACCCGGCTGGCTAGCTCCAGAGACGTCAGGATTTGAACCTGATTTTGAATGGTAGCCTGGTCTGACGGTAGCTCGGTCAGCGCATCGTCCGTTGCAGCGCTATTACTCTTACGCTGGTCCAGCATAATCACCGCGGTGGAGGTGTACATAGGTGTCAGCTGCATCACCACAACAGTGACAAGCGCGACCACCAGCATCGCCACACCAAGGATGACCTTGCGGCGCACCCGCGCCAGATGCAAGAGATCCCGCAGCGTGACTTGCGCCGGCGACACGTCCGGCGGCATGTCGGAAGAAATCACCTCCATCTTGCGCGGCAGAATGGCTTTTTGAACCGTCAAGCGATCACCTGCATCTAGGGCCCACCCACCGACCTAAATATGGCCGGTAACCGTGAGCGATAACGTGTTGTCGGTGTAGTCGGCTCCGGGGAAATTCGAAGCGCGCTCACTGTAATTGTACATTAGATTGGCGCTTAGATATTCATTCATGAGGTAACGCGTTCCTATCCCGGCGCTCGGATAATTGTCGGTCCGCGAGATACCGCGCAGGCTGCTCGAATCGTAGGAGAAATATGCCTGCCCGATGAGATTGGGCAGAATTTCATAATCTGCGTTGAGCTTGACCACTTTGTCATCACTGGCAGATGCCCCCGCCAGGACGACGTCCGAGATATACCGGCCCCCGCTAAGGTGTACCGTCATCAGATCGGTCGCATACCAGTCCAGCTGGGCGCCGAAGTCGAGACCCGCGGCGTTTGGAAGATAAATGGCCTGATGCTGATCGTAATGCTGTTCAAGATACCCCGCCGATATTTCGCCGGTCAGGAGGTGGCTCAACTGGAGATTCAAGCCGCCGGTGACACGATAGCCGATGGAATCGCGGTGCGCTCCCGTCCGGTCGAAGAACTCGTCGAAATGCCGCGTATCGTAGTCAAATTTGACGAACGCAGTGTAGCCCGGCGAGAATTTATAGGTGCCACTCAGATAGCCTTCATATTCGTCTTCGTCGCGATCGGCATTGTCGATAGATCCGCCACCGATCAGCGGCGCATTGTCATAGGAAACGCGCTGAAACTGCCCGCCAAGACTAATTCCCACCCTGTCCGGCGCGTAAGTCCCGGTCACGTTCGCCATCGACTTCTGATAACGATTTGGAGAAGCTTGGTTGCCCTCGGTGTTGGGGGAATAAAGCGGTTCGTGATATTCGCCGTAGGAGCCGCCGCTTGAAATCGAGGCCCCCTGAATGACGTCGAGACGGCCATCACTCCCTGCATCCCAGTCGGTCAGGTTCAGGCTAGTGGCCTTCGTATAATTGTAGTTGTTGGCCCCGGCATAGAATTCCAGGAAATGGCGCCCCCACTGGGATTGCAAACGGGCTGCCGGCGTCTCCAGGAAATACCAGTCTGCCTCGCCCGTTTCCAGCCTGCGCACATTGTCATCATAGGCGGCCGCAAGATCCAGCGTCGGAAACAATCGGAAGCCGCCCAGCGGTATCCCTTTTGCATCATATTCGGGCCGGGGACGGTCCATCACCCCCAACGCTTCGCTCTGCTCACTCTGCGCAAAGGCCGATCTTCCGAAAGACAAAAGCATGCCCACCGCCATGAGCGGGGGCAATGAAATCCAAACACGCGACCCTACCATCCAGTTTGGCCTATTAAAATTGAAACCGAGTTCCGACTTAGCAATGCGTGGCCGACGTCGTGGGAATGCACCCCGCTGCGCCGGCAGAACCCGTTCCTGGTGGTAAGCCCCCTGCTCCAAATCCATTTGTATTATTAGCGGCTGCTGGAATGGCCGCGGTGATCTGTTGCGCCTGGGTGCCAAGGCGGGCTACCGCAGCGGCCAGACTTTGACCATTGATCGTAACGCTTGCAGTGGCGGCGTTGAATGCCGTCAGCTCAGCCATGTTCATGACACTGGGAGCAGCGGCCGCGAGCGCCACCGCGAAACTGGCTGTTGCTGGATTTCCCGCGAGAAGAACCACTGACTGACCCACGCCGGCACCTACGGCGACCGCGGGAGCGCTCGATATTTCGGAAGCCGACACCACTGCCTGCAGGACAGACGCCTCTGCGGTTGGAAAATCTTGGGCCGCCGAACCCGTTGTTGCGGAAATCACGCTTTCGATAGCGGGCACATCAGTTCCCGCTGTCTGGATGCCCGTGATCATCGGTGCGGTAATGTCGGAAGCTTGGGTGGAAGTCAGCGCCGTGATAACTTGCGCGCTCAGGGGGAGCACGCTTGATGCCGAAACCCCACAGAATACGATCAGAGCGGCCGTCCCGATCGAAATAGAACGGCGCATCAATCTGTTATCGGCAAGCTGTTCCACGTCAGAACCACCATGTTGCAGTTGCGAAATGCTAATCGATCTCGAACCCTTACTCAACACGCACACTTGAAAAGACTTGATCGTGGAACTCTGCGCAGACCGAAATTTGTGCGTGTCGCTTCTTTATGAGGCGTTCAATGTGACAATTAGAAAATTCGTTCCGGTATACGCACGACATCGCCAGGATAAATTTTTGTGTCGGCGGCAAATCCTTCTTCCTTTTCTTCGGAACTCCCATAGCGACGGATGTAAACATCGCTATGATCAGCGCGATAGCTATAGCCGCCAGCCAAAGCCACGGCATCGAGAACGTTGAGGCCGCTTTCGAACGGATATTCGCCGGGCTTGTTGACTTCCCCGATGATGTAGAACGGCCGGTAGTTTTCGATTTCGATGCTTACCTTGGGATCCCTGAGATATTTGGCGGCCAGCGTGGCGGTGAGGGCGCCAACAAACTGGTGAACCGTGAGGCCGACGGCCTGGATCTGGCCAATGAGCGGAAATTGCACCTCGCCCGCGCCATCCACCAGAAATTCCCCGGTCAGATCAGGCTCGTCATAGACAGTGATTTTCATCTTGTCGCCAGCGCCCAAGCGATAGTTATCATCGGCAACAATCGCGGTGACAGAAGCCGGCATGACGGACGGGACGTTCGTGCCGGGCGCTACGCCCACCGTGCCCTGTCCGGGCATCTGGACGTGCGGGGTGGGCCCTGGCAAGCCGTCCTGTGCATACGCACTGGCCAGCGGAGCGGCGAATAACACCGCGGTCAAGAGAACGACTATTCTACCCAAGCGCATTCCAGTTCCCTAGCTGCTCGCCGCCTCGCGTCTGAAACGTGGGCTGGCAAGGTTGTTGCGCTGCGCTCCCTTTCCCGTCGTCAGAAAGCTGCGGCCTTCCGAATCCAGTATCAGTGCGGTGAGTTGGCCGGTGGCGTGCGCCCCTGTGTCTACGCATATCCGGTTGGATAAGACAATCGGGGAAGGTGCAGGCGTGTGACCGTGGACGATGACCTTTTCGAATCGCTTCCTGTGCAGAAGAAAATCTTCCCGTATCCAGAGCATGTCCTCCGGAAGTTGATCGGCGAGCGCAATGCCGGGACGAATTCCTGCATGAACGAACAGATAATCGTCTTCGGCGTGAAAATATTTCAGCTGGCTCAGAAAATTGAAATGCGAACGCGGGACAACACGCACAAAGTCGTCGCGCGCCTGCTCAAACTCACTTTGCTTCTCAAAACGCGGCGGAAGGACCCCATAGCTTATCAAGGTCTGCGCCGCGCCATGCGATCTCCAGACGGTGTAAAGCCCCGGATTTTTGATGAACTCTAACGCCGCGTTGTCGTGGTTCCCCCTCAGAAAATGAAGTTCCCATCCTGCAAAGACGCGTGGAAGTGCGATCAATCTGTCGATCACGCCCCGCGAATCGGGCCCGCGGTCTATGTAATCCCCCAGAAAAACGAGACCGTTATCCGGCATGGGGTGCTGAGCGGCGTGGTTGGCGATCTGCTCGAGCAGCAAATCAAGCAGGTCAAGACGCCCGTGAATGTCACCGATCGCAAAAATCCGACGCCCGGCGCGCAATCGCGGCTCCGCCGATTTTTTTCCGGTAATTTTCTCAAGCCAATGCAACGCTGATTTCCAACCAAATGCCGAAGGCATATTATAGGCCTTCGCTACTGCAACATAAAACGCAGCAGAACGTAAATAGGCACGACTTTCCAGCGATTATTTGGTGAACAAAGGGCTGACGTGGCCCATAGCATTTTTATCAAATATTTCTAAAATATACTTAAATTTGAATAGCTTAACCTAAGCCGGGAGAAGGCCATGTCTCCCTAACCTTGCCTTGATAGTCGAGGCGCGGAACGGGCATGGTCTCCAAGATCCTTTTTGCGGCGGTAGCGAGTGCGGCATTGTTGCTGCTGGGAGCCTGCGCAGCGCCCAACGCAGCCAGCAGCTTCCCCGCCGCGGAACCCGCCACCGCCAAACTGCCCGCCAGCTGGACCAGCGCCGCCCCACCCCCCGGCTATATCGGCTTCTGCATTCGCTTTCCTGACCAGTGCAAAACATCCGCGACCAAAACAGATGCCGTGGCTATCACGCCGGCGAACTGGAAACTTCTCTCTGACATCAACTTTGCGGTGAACCGCGAGATCTGGCCTGAAGAAGACCAGAAGCATTATGGCCGTGGTGAGTACTGGACTATCCCGACCGATGGATATGGCGACTGCGAGGACATCAGCCTGACGAAGCGCAAGCGACTGATGGATGCGGGGCTACCCGAACAGGCTTTGCGAATTGCCGTAGTGGAAACATCCAGCCTGGAGACCCACGCCGTGCTCACGGTCGTCACCGACAGGGGCGATTTCGTGCTCGACAATCTCCGCCAGGAGATCACCACCTGGGACAAGAGCGGATATCGGTGGATCGAACGCCAGGATCCGGCTCTCCCGACCGGTTGGGCATCATTGGCATCCAGAGACACAATGGTCGCCAGCAGGCCGTGACAAAGACTCGATCTGTCGGGTCCAGCCAGTAGGCGCGCCAAGCCTGACGGCAACTGGATGGCGGCTGCCTGGGTCGTGCGCCACTCCCCAATCAGTTGATCGATCTGCGTGTGTGCAGTGGTTTGGAAATGTTGATCGCTTGTCGGCGGCTATACGGCACCCAACAGCTTGCAGGCGCCTACCTGGTTTGAGGCTGCACGTGAGATGCTTTGCTCGGCATTATGTCGGTCTGTACCACGTCAAGATCGTGCGCGAGGATGACTATGGTGCCAATGTAGCTGCTGCACCAGTTTTTGGCGACACACGGTCCAACAACTTTCCACCCACATTCCGTATAAATGTCTGAGCCGGATGCTCAAAATAGTGGAAGGATGCGAACGAAACAGCAAATATAATTGCCAAATAGCAAATGAAAAATGGCAGTGAAAGGAAAACCGTGCGAGGTACGCTGAGGCTGTCGAAAAGTAGAACAAGCGATAGCTGGATCGGGAAATGACAAAGATAGGAAGAGTAGGTTGCATTTCCAAGAAGTGCCAACTTAGCTAAAGAGTTATGATCTATTGTCGCAAAAAATAGCAGCACGGTGATTGAAATCGGCAGTACAACGAGTGTGCCCATCGGTAATGTTATGGCGCATATGCACGCAGTTGCGCTCAGTGTCGCTAAAATCAAAAGGCGATAAAATGTTGCTCGTTGAACGACCCAGTATGTTGCGCCGCCAGCAAAGAAAAATGCGCCGCATTGCCATACCCATGGGTTGACAGGTGTGAAAGTGTCATACTGACTGAGCGCTAAGAAAAACGCGGAGACGACGATCGCCATTAATGGGCGAGTGCCGATCAGGCGCGCTACGACAAAAAATAAACAATAAATGACGATTTCCACCGACACGCTCCAAACCGGTCCGTTGAAGCTAAAGCCTTGCCGGCGCAACCACGAAGACGCAAATAACAGCTGCGCAAGGAAACCTCGCTCAGTGTCGTAATAAATAAAAAATTGCCTGTGCGAGTGGAAATAGGCAATTTGCAAAAGTGATACCAGAACAAGAGTCAAGAAGTGTAGTGGGTAGAGTCTCGAAAAGCGGTAGAGACCAAACTTCGCGAAGCCGATTTTTCTATCTTTGATCAGTTTCCCATACTGTCGAAAGAAAATGAATCCAGAGATTGTCCAGAATATTTGGACCGCCCAAAGTCCGTAATCGTATATTATTCGAAGAGCCGCATATAACGGCAGGTGTGATCTCAGCGCGATCGCGCGCGCCGAGTTGACTTCGCCAGTAAACAGAAAGTGCTGATAGTGGAAAATGATCACTATTGATGCACAAATGAACCGCAGCACTTCAATGCCATGAAGTTCCTGCCCGGGTATGCCGGAAAGTTCTATCTTGCTGCTTACCGCCGCTTTTTTAGCCGCACGCCTTCAATTCCTCGGAAGGAGCAACCCAAGCCCAAAGTGTCGCGCAATAGCGTTGTGTGCGCCCTCTGAGGGAAGCCGCTCTAACGGTCCAAGCAAACACCACACCTTCTCAAAGGACAAGCCGTGACTAAGCCCGCATGGCCGTGGTGCGCCAAATTTCCAACGTTGACCGAGATTTCGAACTTGGCGCAGCCTTTCCCAAGTGTGGACGCGTTGGTTGAAGCATCCGAGGAATGCTGGAGCAAGCTTACAGTTATCCGCCCAACTGAGAAACGGTCAAAGGAAAAAGGGTCAGCACTTACTTCGATTGAGCTTGCCGCTGAGCTGCTTTGCTCGGCACGGTTACACGTGACGTTATGATGATTTCGTGAGGCGGTGCTGTCGTTCGGCACACTTCTTCAGCCACGCAGCAGAACGGCGCCTGGTCCAGCTCGACCCCTCTGCCCTTACCCGTTCGCCAGTCGAACCGAACGTCCGCTCCTGTCAACTTGTCAGGGTTTGGCGTCCCTGTCCTATGATCGGGGTGGCCTTCCGTGATGTACAGATGCGCGTAGCTCTGACGCTCCAAAAACGACGCGATCTCGCGATTTGATAAATGCTGAAGCACTTGCCGAACCAGGCAAATGTCTCCCTTCGGCAACTCGCTTGAGACGATGTCCAGCAACTCAAATCGAATTCTAGACGAGCCAAAAGCTTTTCGATTGTAGTCGATGAGTTCGGGAACAATATCACAGCCAATATATGTAATTCCTGGCAATTGCGATACCAATGCCTGGCCGACCTGAAAATCACCACAACCCAAATCTACAACGCTAACGGGACGGCCAAGGCTCTCAGCATCTTGCTTAATTAGTTTCACAATGTTCGACACGTATACATCGACAGCTTCGCCGCGCGATCCGACCCCTGAGAAGAAGCGGCTCGACTGGTCTGAGCCCCACAATTTCTTATCGTAAATCTCGCTAAATATGTCCCTGCGCGCGTTAGAGGGATTCATTGCTAACCGCTTTACCTTGCGAAGCGTTTTTATCGTCCGGTTTTTCACTTTCCGCCCGACACTGTAGGTCGCTACCCCGCCTTTCTTGGCCGCTTTTTCTAGCCGCCGCGCTAAGTTCGGCCCACCATAGTCATCAGGCACCTCCCTTAGCAGTGGAGCGGCCCACCGATGAAAATTGGTGTCGGAGGAACGCACTTTTCCAGGCGTCAAATCTTCCAGGTAACGCCAAGCTTTTGCTTCCCACAAGTGATTGGCATAGGTGTCGTCTTGCAGGATTTCATCGGCGGACTCAAAGACTAACTTGAGGTGGTCATCTGTCCAAAGTGGCCAATAAAATGCTTTGTGAGAAAGCACTGTAATCTCATTTGGGAATTTACGCGCCAGCTGCGACGGCAAATGCACGGAATGTTCGTTCCAAAATTCGTCGCGACCCTTGCTTCGGAACGTTTTATATTCGGCCAGCCACCGCTTCAGAAATGGTGCCTGCGGTTCTGCTAAAATAACGGCGTTGGCGAGGCCCCATTCCCCACCCGCGCCTTCCAGGCCCAGGACGGTCGCATGATCAAGCAAATCGTCAAAACTCCGCTGCACCAAGACGTCAGCGTCAAGGTAGATTCCGCCATGATCAATCAACTTCTGAAGGCGGACAACATCTGCGCGATGAGCCACGTGCGCAAGTGGCCGGCCAAAAATTTCGCGGGGGGCGGCAATCTTCACAAGCGTCACCAAAGGTCGACTCAGCTTCCACCAGCGGCCGGTCGGTTCATACTCATAATAGAGGAAGACTTGATCAGGCTTTATCCGTTCTACCGCGCTTTTAAGGCAAACGTGATGCACCAAGCTCCAGGGCTTCCCGCCGAAGTCACTGGCCATTCCAAAGACATAGTGAAGAATCTTGGGAATTCTAGGCATGGTAGTGTTCTCGCTTCGTTACGTTGGTCTTGTCACATGCTGTATTCAATACGACGGTATGTCTTTGCGTCGTCTCGAAACGTGAAACCTCGTCCCTCTGGCCTTCACAACAATGAGAGCCATAGCACAAGATTAATTGCACTCTTTCATAAAGCGAGAAACCTGGAACTCCGATTAGTGTTCCCACCAGGAACGATGGAACCAGAAATCCACGGTCTGCCACGAACACAACAAGCTTGGACTTAAGCATCTGCAGGAGCTCCAAGATCGTCTTTCAACCTGGCAAATTCTTGACCGGCAAGAAGCTGCGCCAAACTTTTGACGTGACCTGTACGACTTCGGTCTCGGGCCCTTCCGGACGGCCCATGACGCGCCATAGAATCAAGGTGGCGGCACCATAGGCGACGGCGCCGGTGACAATCAGGACGCCGAGGCTCAGAGCAATCGCCCATTGGCTGGAACCTTTATCCGAAAGGGCCTCCATGGGCGCCAGCACGACCGTCATCAGCAATACGCTCGCTACCGCCCGCATATTCGGCCGTATCTGTTGCCAGAGCGACAGTCCCGTCACTTTGGTTACGACGTTGGTGTTGAAGAACAGCACCGTGGTGCCCATAACGGCCCTCGCATAGAGAACGCCTGCAAAACCGCCAAAATAGAGACCGACGATCACCAACGGCACGCGGTACAGAAAGGCCTGCAGGTCACGTTTGAACAGAAGCTGCGTTCTGCCTGCCGCCATTGCCAGGGGTTGCGCCAGACTGCCAAAGGTCTGAAACGCAAAGACGGCGGCCAGTATCCGGATCACGAGAACCGCCGGAAGCCACTTTTCCCCCATGGCCAGCCTGACAAGGGGATCTGCGATCAGCGCCATTCCCACGCCTGCCGGCAGTGCGATTGCCGTTACCAGTGTCTGTGCGCGCTGATAGGCGGCCGCCAGCCGCACGGGATCATCCGCGAGGTTCGAAAATGCGGGAAACAGCGTACCTGTCAGGGGCGCCGTTGCTTCCCGCGACGGCATGACTGCCAGGTTGTTGCCCACCGTATAATATCCCAGTGCGGTCTTTCCGATGAACTTGCCGACCAGCAACTGGTCGAAATTCCAGTTTATGGTGTTTATCGCTTCGCAAAGGGTGAGCCAGATCGAAAAGGAGAGCAGGTCGCGCACATGCGCGATTGAAAAGGTCGGGCGGAACGGCAACACCGTATAGGAAACCAGAACCCCGACCAACTGCCCGAGCAAAATGCCGCCGATCAGGGCCCAATAGCTGTGATAGATCACGGCAATCAATACGGACGCGATCAGCGCGACGAGCTTTTGCGATACCTGAAGCATGAACTGCTGCCAGAATATGAGCTGTTTAACCAGCATGATGGCCCGGGGGTTTTCAAGACCATTCAGGATCGCGCTCCCGCTGAGCGCGAACATGACATCCTCGAGACGATAGTCGCTGTAATATCGTGCCGCGGGAACCGCGATCAGGGCAAAGACCGACCCGATAAGAATGCCCCGCAGCAGATTGAGCGTCCAGACCGTATGATAGTGGTGAGGCGACGGATCGCGATGCTGGACCAGCGCTTCGGAGAGCGAAATATTCGTTATAGACGTCAGGATGCTGAGGGTCGTGGTACCCAGAGCAACCAGGCCGAAATCAGACGGGAGCAACAGCCTGGCGAGGACGAGAGTGCTTATCGTGGCCAGAAGATTGGTGGCCAGCCTTGCACCACTGAGCCAGATAGCGCCCTTCAAAAGGCGCGAGCGGACGTTTTTCACCGCGTCACTTGCCCGTTTCCAAATTTTGCCACGTTCCGAGGTCCCATTATGCTACAGCACCGTATCCCGCGGTCAAACGGAAGGAGCCAATGGCATTGCTGCCATTTGCCGCGCCATTGCCATGACAAAACGATTTTTCGTGTCACTTGCACGACCTGTATATAGATGTGTTTTCATCGCAGTTGCCCGAGCAGGGCGCGGACGCCAGATCGATGTTGCACTGATGGTTGAAAGGTTCTTGGAAACCAGTCGCCAGGCCATATCTCGCCTGCAGCACAAGGTCGATGAAGTTCTGACGCCACTTATTACTCCCGGAAAGACGTGTGCCTTGGTCGACTATCCCCATCATCCCAATGTTGGTGACAGCGCGATCTGGATCGGAGAGCAGATTTTCCTGTCAAAGCTGGGCGTGAAGCCAGCTTATGTCTGTACCGCGGAAAATCGCGACTGGAATGCAATGGAAAGGGCTATTGGCCCCGACGGGGCAATCTTCATCCATGGCGGCGGCAATTTCGGCGACATCTGGCCCGAACATCAGCAGCTGCGCGAAGAGCTTCTGGACAGATTTCCGGAACACCCGGTGCTGCAGTTGCCGCAAACTGTTCATTTCGGCGACCGAAATGCAGCGGACCGAGCCGCCGCGAAAATAAGGAAGCACGGGAAATTCACCCTTGCCGTCCGCGACCGCAAGAGTTTGGCCTTTGCGCAGGAGCGGATTGAGTGCAACGTCGTGCTCTGTCCGGACATGGCCTTCTGCATCGGGCCAGTCAAAGCTGCTGCATCCTCCGACCGAAGAATTCTCTTGTTGTCGCGATCGGACAGGGAAAAGAAAGACGCTTTGCCTGTGGACGTCATATTGCAATCCCCAGACCTGTTCTGCACGGACTGGCTGACGGAAAGCTCCGCCCAAACACGGTTACGCTCCGGCGGCACGCTGCTCGCCGACACCTTGCGCGGCAACGCTGGGCCGAAGCTCCGCGGCAGCTACTACAACGCGCTTGCCAGGGAACGTGTGCGCCGCGGGCTTCGGCAGTTGGCCTCTTTTCGATATATCGTCTCTGATCGCCTGCATGTTCACATCTTGTCCACACTGCTGGATCGCCGCCATGCGGTACTGGACAACAACTACGGCAAGTTGAGTTCGTTCATTGCGGCATGGGACTCCAACTGGGAGGGTGTGCAGATTTGCTGCGAATTGCCAGTGGCCGTAGAGGCCGCGCGGCGGGAAATCTCGCAAAGCCAGCGATGACATCGGACGGAAATTGCAGATTGTTTGGGAACAAATAACATGACGATTTCCACGAT
>Ga0206942_1099_pt1 | contig 26297 bp, 27 predicted proteins | sample Alteio_BWOrgHeat_6_FD_153253 | JGI IMG/M metagenome (GOLD analysis project Ga0206942, IMG submission 153253) | Enriched cells from forest soil in Barre Woods Harvard Forest LTER site, Petersham, Massachusetts, United States -... | ecosystem: Environmental > Terrestrial > Soil > Temperate forest > O... | reverse complement strand
AACGCCTATCCTTCTGCCTTCATTAATGTAATATGGGTAATTATCGCTTCGATCGCTATACTTCAGTTCTTCCGCAAGGAAAAAAAATCATCAACGCTATGAAAAAAATAATCGGGTCATTCTTCATTTTACTCATTGGGTGTTCGGGCCCAAAAAGTATTCCCGATCAGTTGGATCAACTCTTTAGTCAGGAATTCAAAAACGAAGAACCCGGCGGAGCTGTGCTGGTGATGAAGGATGGAAAAATTCTTTTTAAGAAGGGTTACGGCATTGCAGACATCAATACGAAAGAAAAAATCACAACCGCTACGCTATTTAATACCGGATCGATCTCCAAAACGTTTGTGTCCAACACCATATTATCCCTTGTAACAGAAGGTAAACTCAACGTTAATGATAGCCTTTTTCAGTATTTCCCGAACTTTAAAAATCCGGCTCTCGCCAACAAGGTGAAGCTCCATCACCTTCTCACGCACACTTCAGGGTTGCCAGACAACCGAAGGCAACTGTTGGACAGTGTTTCCTTACTCACCGCCAAAGATCAGGAAAACTGGGCTCCTATTTTACAAAACGATTCATTGCTGTTTGAGCCTGGCTCGCAATTTGAGTACTCAAATCCGGCTTTTAACGGGTTGGCATTGATCATCGAAAAAGTTACAGGCAGAAAATGGCAGGAGGTAGTTAAGGAAAAAATATTTGTGCCCTCAAATATGGCTACCAGCAAAATCACGGACGGGCCTTTCCCCGAAAATGGAGTGACACATGGCTATTTAAAATCGGGAAATACTTTTATCGAAAAAGACTATGGTGAGGAGCCAACTTTTGCGGCTGCGGGAAATGGCGGTGTGTGGAGTTCAGTGGAAGAACTGGCCAACTACGAAATGGCTTTACGGGAAGGAAAAATTCTAAAAAAAGATTTAGTAGCGCATTCCCGTTCAATCATGAGGTATTATCCGTGGAGCGACAGTATTCCTCCATTCATTGGCTACAGTTGGTTCATCAGCCAGACTACCGACAGTATAAAAATAGTTTCGCACACAGGAACCCAGGGAGGGTTTTATGCAGACTTTGTCAGTATCCCCGAAAAAGATTTTTTATATGTTGTACTTTGCAATCGATCTTTTCCACGACAAGAATTCAGAACGAAAATTTTGAAAATGTTTGACATGAGTCCCCAGCCATTATATACCCCTAAATAATTTATACCATCTATTCACCACCTCAATCACATGAAAAATTCAATTTATATCGTCTTCATTTTAGCTCTTCTCAGTTTTAAACTACCCGGCCAATCGCAAGAACAAAAAATAAAAGACTTTGATGCTTACATTGAGAAAGCTCGTCTCGATTGGCGCGCGCCTGGAATGGCGGTAGCTGTAGTAAAAGACGGCAAGGTTATTTTCAAAAAAGGATACGGCGTTCGCGAGCTCGGGAAAGAAGATAAGGTGGATACAGAAACGCTGTTTGCCTGCGCGTCTACCACTAAAGCGATGACCGCTACATGTATCGGCATGCTGGTGGACGAAGGGAAAATAAAATGGGACGACTTGGTCATCACCTATCTTCCCGAATATCAGTTGTATGATCCCGCCGTTACCAGAGAACTTAGAATCCGGGATCTTCTCACGCACAACAGCGGAGTCGGGAACACCGATTTTCTATGGGCAATGATGGACGTTCCTGCGAAAGAAATCTTAAATAGAATGCGGTTGGTGAAACCAAGTTATTCCTTGCGCGCCAGTTTTATCTATCAAAATGTGTTTTATGTTGCCGCGGGCCAGGTGATTGAAAAAGTGAGCGGTAAACCCTGGGAAGTATTTATCCAGGAAAGAATATTTACTCCGCTTGGCATGACACGCACGGCACCGAAACGGAAATACATTAAAGACAACAACCAGGTAAAGCCCCATGATGAGGTAGAAAAAGTAATTAAGGCAATCGGATACACAAAAGATGATGAAGTGGGCCCGGCCGGTTCAGTATGGTCATCCATTGACGACATGGGCAAGTGGATGGCCTGCATGCTTGACAGTAGCAAGTATACCGGTGGTCGCTTACTCAAAGCAGCCACGTGGGCAGAAATGTTCAAACCAGCAGTTATTGTACCGGCTAATGAATTTTATCCGACGATGAAAATCATCAAGCCCAATTGGACCACATATGGGTTCGGCTGGTTTCAGCATGATTATAAGGGAAAGAAAATCAACTACCACACCGGCAGCCTTTCAGGGCTTACTGCTATTCACGCTCAACTGCCCGATCAAAAATTGGGAATTTATGTTTTTGGAAATTTCGATCACGCCGAAGTACGCCACGCGCTAGTCTACAAAGCTTTCGATGTGTTCGCTCTGGGAGGAACTACAGATTGGAGTAAAGAGTTTTTACCCCTTTATGCCGAAATCAAAGCTAAAAACGAAAAAGACCGGAAAGACTTTGAGTCAAAAAGAGTCCTCAATACCTCTCCTTCTTTATCTCTTTCGGAATATGCCGGCAAGTATTCTGACCCTTTGTATGGGGACCTTGAAATTACGGTAAGCGAAAATAACTTATTGGTGAACATTAACAATTTCGAAAAAGCCTCCTTGCAGCATTGGCACTACAACACCTTTCGTGGTCCATTCGAAAAAGATTGGTATGGAAAAGCCGTTGCTAATTTTACTTTAGATGCGACCGGAAAAGTTCGGAAAGTAAACTTTGAGGGAATGGAATTTACGAAAGCCAAATGATGGTCGTCGCTTCCTTATAAATTCATCTAATTTTTTTGGGAAAACACCCCCGATTGCTAACAATATTTATAGACTTGGTATAAAACAGCAAAGGACTCCGGTTGGAAGTCGTTGTCTGACGTTAAACGGATTTACGGAAACGCAAGTGTGGTGGCTAATACAAGAATCGTTTTCAATATTAAAGGTAATCACTAACGATTGCTCAATAGAAAAAGAAAGCTTCGTTGGTCAATGATTCGGAGTCTTAATAAAAAGTTGAACATCCCGTCATCGATACTCATACAAGATTATAAGCTATCAGCTTAACCGATCTCAATCACCACATCATCGGTGATGGGATGACCAACACAAGTGAGCACATAGCCCTCTGCGCGTTCGGACTGCGACAGGCCTTCCTCCTCATCTAATTTTACTTTACCGGAAAGCGCACGTCCCCGGCAAGCCGTACAAAGTCCGCTTTGGCAGGAATAAGGTAAATCAATTCCCAGGTCAAGGGCAGTTTCCAGAATCGCGCGGTTAGGTTCAACAACAAATTTATATTCTTGTCCGTCATACCGGATCGTCACTTCATGGGGAGTATTGCCGGTAGTAGTAGCAGCTTTCTGTTCTTCCTTTTTCTCTTTGTCAATAACTCCCGCCACAAAGCTCTCTTTGAAAATCTTCTCTTTGGGAATGTGCAACTCCGTCAAAAGCGTGTCCACATTTTTCATCATGCCTTCCGGGCCGCACATGAGATAGGTGGTTTTGTCAAGCCCCCAATCCGGGATGCGTTCAAAAAGTTTTACCAGCATTTCTTTATTAAGTAACCCGGAGTATCCTTGCCAGTTCATCGGTGCATTATCAAGAATGTGAATCACGTGAACGCGGCCTTCATATTCCGTTTGCCATTTGTCTAATTCCTTTTTGAAAATGATGCTGTCAATGTCGCGATTACAATAAATCAGCGAACAAATACTTTCCGGCTCCTGCGAAATCAAACTCTTCGTCAACGACATCATCGGAGTAATGCCACTGCCTCCGGCAAACATGACCAGGTGTCTTTTCTTATCTTTGGAATATTCAGTGGTGAACTGGCCCATCGGCTCCAGCACTTTAATCTTATCTCCTATCTTCAACTGATCCGGCAGCCAATTGCTCATCAATCCACTTTCGACACGCTTTACCATCACCACTAAATCCTGATCAGCGAAAGGGGAAGAGCAGAGTGAATAAGATCTTCGTACTTCCTTGCCCTGAACGGTGGTAATCAAGGTCAGGAATTGCCCTGATTTGTATTTTAGTTTTCCGGACGCAGGTTGCTCGAACACCAGGGAGATGGAATCCTTGGTTTCAGGGATAATGTCTTTCACTGCCAGTTCATGATAGTGCGGGCCAACAGGAGCCTCTATTTTTTTCTCAGTCTTTTTAAATAATCCAAACGCCATGACAACAATTAAAAGATTGCAGATTAAAAAATTAACCCCGATAGCGATCGGAGCGTTGCAAAGTTAAGGAACAATCTATAAAGAGTCATAACTGTAATCAGGTTCTGTGCTGCCTACCACAGGCAGGTCTGTGGCTATTGCCAGCTTTTGCTAATTTTATGGTTTAAACCCCTTCAGCGTGGCTCTAAACCAACTCACAGCGATTTCACCTATTGACGGGCGGTATTTTGCAACCACGCTGCCACTTGCGGATTACTTTTCGGAGTACGCTTTGATTCGTTACCGAATCCTCGTGGAAGTAGAATATTTTATTTCGCTTTGCAACCATCCCGTCAATGAATTAAAAACCTTTCCAACGAATAAGTTTGAAAGCCTCAGGAATATTTATAAAAATTTTAAAGAGACAGATGCTCTTCAGATTAAAGAAATAGAAAAGACCACCAACCATGATGTAAAGGCTGTTGAATATTTTCTTAAAGATAAGTTTGATCAACTCAGCCTTTCTCCGTTCAAAGAATTCATTCACTTTGGCCTCACTTCGCAGGACATCAATAACACAGCCACTCCCCTTTTGTTCAAAGAATTTTTAGAAAAAGAGTTTTTACCTGAATTGAACAAACTGGCTTTGTTGCTTGATGGCCAATCGGAAACCTGGGCAACTATTTCCATGCTCGCGAGAACTCACGGGCAACCGGCCTCTCCTACCCGGTTAGGGAAGGAAATTTCTGTTTTCAGTACACGCATCAAGAAGCAATTGGAGCTTTTAAAAACTATTCCGCATTCAGCCAAGTTTGGCGGAGCCACTGGAAATTTTAATGCACATTATGTCACCTATCCTGAAATCAACTGGCTGGATTTTGGAAATCAGTTTGTAAAAAATTATTTAGGACTGGAGAGAAGTCACCCAACCACGCAGATTGATCATTACGACAATCTTGCGGCACAGTTTGATAACTTGAAAAGAATCAATACGATTCTCATTGATTACAGCCGCGATGTGTGGCAATATGTTTCGATGGGCTACTTTAAACAAAAAATAAAAGCCGGGGAAATTGGCAGCAGCGCGATGCCGCACAAAGTAAACCCCATTGACTTTGAAAATGCAGAAGGAAATTTAGGGTTAGCCAACGCGCTATTCGAACATCTCTCAGCCAAGCTTCCCATCTCACGATTGCAGCGCGACCTCACCGACTCAACCGTGCTGCGAAACATTGGCGTGCCGATGGCGCACACCTGGATTGCGATTAAATCATTGCAAAAAGGAATTGGCAAATTAGAATTGAACAAGACAGCCATTGATCACGACCTCGATGAAAACTGGGCTGTGGTGGCAGAAGCTATCCAAACCATTTTACGAAAAGAAGGTTACCCGAATCCTTTTGAGGCGCTGAAAGAACTCACCAGAAAGAACGAGAAGATCACGCAGCAGGCGATCCATCATTTTATTGAAGGGTTGGAAATCAAAAAAGAGTTGAAAGAGCAACTCAAAAAAATCAGTCCGTATAATTATGTCGGGATTATTTAATTAATTAGAAATCTATGTACACGATCGATAAAGTAAGTTCAGACGAAGCGCAGCGACTGATCAATTTTTGCGTTCAGCAAGCGAAGAAAAACAATAAAAGCATCGCCGTTTCAGTTTGCGGACCGGAATGTGAATTGATCGCCTTCATCCGTATGGACGGAACTAGCGTAGCCGCATCAAAAATTGCGCAGAACAAAGCCTACACTTCCGCATCTGATCGCGCTGAAACCAGCAAGATGGGCGAGCGCATGCGTGGCAAAGATAATCCTGCCTTTTGGGGCGATGAACGCATCACCGGTTTTGGTGGTGGTGTTCCAATAATTCAAAACAATAAAGTAATCGGTGGACTTGGTGTAAGTGGTTTGCCTGAAGCCGATGATGAGCAATTGGCGAAGGAGGCGGTGAAGGAAGTCTTTGAGTGAAAATTAGAAGAACCCCCAGGCCAGAGATAGTGCCTACGGCTACTTGCAAACCTAGTATTGTACTCCTTATCCTTCCGGACTAGGCCGCCAAAAACCCTTAAAATGGAAGATTACTTTTAATACACTTGCGTTATTAAAACTTTATTTACTTACTAAGTGTTACATTTGCGGCCGTTTTTTGCAACTTTACTATACTTAGCAAAACTACCACATGAAAAAAACTCCGGTGAAATGCATTCTGAAGTGGTAAGTTGGAATTTGCCACACGACAACGAAGCACATACTTATTCTGTAAATCATGTAATCCATGCCTACACGAAAGGGATTAATGATGGTATGGAGAAAAATGAAAAGTTGTTCTTAAAACAACTTGATGATAACAAAAAAACAGCAGGGAATGATACTACCAAGGTCATTGAATATTTAAAATCACGCGGCATTAATCCTATTTCTGCACATTTAAGAATTGAATCTGTCTATGCACTGGATGTATTAATAACTGTGTCTGATGAGGATTTTCTTAAAGACTCATTTTCCGAGAATTATACATTTGTAAATCATCTTCAGCAGATCGGAAAAACTGACTTTTATTCAATCACTTTTAATTTTATTAATCAATCGAAGGAATTCAATAAAGAACTATTATCATCTGATGGGTATTTCCTCAGTTTCAGTCCATTAGAAAAATCGAAATAATAGTTTTATGCCTGGTCGCGCTCATGCAGATCGCAATGAAAAACTATGTGATTTGTTATTAGAGAAGGGTGGTTTTGATGATTGGGTTGTTACCGCCGCATTTTATGCCGCCATACATTTAGTTGATCATCAAATATTCCCGCTGACTGTTGGAGTAGAACCTATCTTTGCAAATTTCAACCAATATTGTAATCGAAAAATTACAGGAATGGCACCTCATAAGGTTAGAAGACATTTAGTTACGGTTCATTTGTCAGCTTGTGCTGATGCATTTGATTGGCTTTATGATGCGTGCCAAAACTCTAGATACAATAACTACCAAGTGCCAACTGGATTTGCTGCTCAAGCAAAAAAGAAACTTACCGAAATAAAAAAAGTCTGCACTAAAGCTTAATAGGCATTTTGCATCCCTTTCGGCTAGGGAAAGCAACGGAAAGCTCGAAGTGGGTGGGATTGTGCATTGGCCGGACTTGGAGTGGATAGCCCGCCCTCCTTCGCCCGAGGCTTCAGAGGACAAACGAGGAGGCCGCCTTCCTTCGCTAAAGCTTCGTAAGACAAGCCCAGAACTTACCAAATCCTGCAAATCAACCCCATTTCCTATTTCTCAATTCATTTTGGCTGTTCCAAATCCATTTTATACCTTTGCAACCCATTTTAAAAACAATTAATAAACCATGAACAACTACGAGACAGTATTCATTCTCAATCCCGTTTTGTCTGACGACCAGGCAAAGGATGCTGTCGAGAAATTCAAGAAGGTGCTGACCAAAGGCAAAGCCGAAGTCATCAACGTAGAGCAATGGGGACTAAAAAAGATGGCTTATCCCATCCAAAACAAGTCCACCGGCTTTTACAACCTTATCGAATTTGCGACAGAGAACACCGGCATCATCAACACTCTGGAAACTGAATTCAGGCGTGACGAATCCGTGATGCGTTTTTTGACCACCGTGCTGGACAAGCACGCGGTTGCCTACAACGTGCGCAGGCGCAAAGGCGAGTTCAACCGTACCAAAAAAGCTGTTCCACCTAAAAGAGAGAGGGCCGAAGCATGACACTCATGAACGAACCGATTAAGCGCGCTGAGGTAAAACCGAAGTATTGCCGCTTTAAAAAGAACGGGATCAAGTACATTGATTACAAAGACCCCGATTTCTTATTGAAATTTATCAACGAGCAAGGCAAGATTTTGCCCCGCCGATTGACCGGCACCAGCTGGAAATTCCAGAATAAAGTAGCGCAAGCAGTGAAACGTGCCAGGCACATCGCCATATTGCCGTACCTAGCTGACCAAATGAAATAACCTATAAACCTTGTAAATACTATGGAAGTTATTTTGACACAAGACGTAACAGGGCTGGGTTACAAAAACGATACAATAAAAGTGAAAGCCGGCTATGGCCGTAACTACCTCATCCCAACAGGCGTGGCATTGATTGCCAACGGCCCTAATAAAAGAAAAGTAGCCGAAGACATCCGCCAGGTGTCGCACAAAGCAGCAAAGCTAAAGCAAGATGCCGAATCGTTAGCAGCTAAAATTGGTGAATTGTCAATCGAGATCGGAACGAAAGCTGGCGAGACCGGGAAAATTTTCGGTGCCGTTACAGCGTTGCAAGTTGCCGATGTACTGAAAGCAAAAGGCTTTGATGTTGATCGCAAGAAGATCAGCTTCAAGGAGCAACCGAAGGAACTCGGAACCTACACTGCGTTGCTGGATCTTCACAAAGAAGTGAAACACAACATTCAAGTGAAAGTAGTAGCAGAATAATCTGTTTAGAAATTGAAATGAAAGCCTGAGGGAAACCCTGGGCTTTTTTTATGAGCTATGACGTAATTGTTTCTATCGAACAACGAATAACCATCAACGATCAACGATCTTCTCAATTTTACTAACCAGCTCCTCGTACCACTCCTGTCCATATTTTCTGACCAACGGGTCTTTCAAAAATTTATACAACGGCACTTGCAGCGATTTGCCGTAACTGCAGGCTGCGGAGCAAATATTCCACTCGTGATAATTTACAGCTTCAAAGTTTTTCCTTTTGGTAATCCGGATTGGATAAAGATGGCAAGAGATCGGTTTGCGAAACGAAATTTTTCCATCGAGGTAGGCTTGTTCGATGCCGCATTTAAGAATGCCTAACGTGTCGTAATGAGCATAGGCGCATTCGCGGCCTTCGATGGTAGGTGTGGAGAAATCACCATCTTCATCTAAAATGTAGGGGCCTTGTTCTGCTATACTTTTCAAGCCGTCCGGTGTGAGGTAGGATTTCACTTTGTCCAGGATTTCTTCCATGATCGATAGCTCGTCTTCTTCGAGTGGTGCTCCCAGATCACCTTCGACACAGCAAGCACCCTTGCATTTTTCTAAATGACAGACAAACTCCACTTTGGCGATGTCATCCGAAACTAAAACTTCACCTACTTTCAGCATTGGAACAAATTAATGAGATGCAAAGTTAATGATTTGCAATTCTCTCGGTTACACCTTGCTATATTGCGAAGTTTTTTATGGATAACTATTTACAAACGCTGAACGAACCCCAACTCGAAGCAGTATTAAATACGGAAGGACCTTGCATGATCATTGCGGGCGCGGGTTCGGGCAAAACGCGTGTGCTCACGTACCGTATTGCGCATTTGATCAAGGATAAAAATGTCGACCCGTTCAACATCATGGCACTGACTTTTACGAACAAGGCTGCCAAAGAAATGCGCGACCGTATTGAAAAAGAAGTCGGCTCAGATGCCCGTAACCTTTGGATGGGGACTTTCCACTCTGTATTTGCCAGAATACTTCGTGCGGAAGCCCATCATTTAGGGTATCCCAATAATTTTACGATTTATGATACCGATGATTCAAAATCGTTGATCAAAAGTGTGGTGAAAGAAATGGGATTGGACGATACGCAATACAAAGCCAATACAGTTTATAATCGAATATCAGGAGCTAAAAATAAATTGATCGGGTGGCAGGATTATCTGGCCAACCCCATGCTGATGGGCGATGATGCCGGCAATATGAGGCCTGAAATCGGCAACATCTTCAAAGCCTATTCTTTGCGCTGCTTCAAAAGTGGGGCCATGGATTTTGACGATTTGCTCTTCAATACGGATAGACTTTTTCGTGAGCATTTGGAAGTGTTGAACAAATACCAACAACGCATTCGTTATGTTTTAGTCGACGAATTTCAGGATACTAACCTTTGCCAATATTTCATCGTGAGGAAATTAGCACACGTTCGACAGAATGTTTGTGTCGTGGGCGATGATGCCCAAAGTATTTATGGATTTCGCGGAGCTGATATTTCCAACATCCTCAACTTCGAAAAAGATTATCCGGACCTGAGGATCATTAAGCTTGAACAAAATTATCGTTCCACCAAAACGATTGTCGATGCTGCAAATTCGGTGATCGCCAAAAATAAGGCTCAGCTTCCAAAGAATGTCTGGACCGATAACGAAGAGGGAACATTAATCGAGTTGATCAAAGCTGTTTCCGACAACGAAGAAGGTCGATTGATTGCTTCCTCCATCTTTGAAGAGAAAATGCAGCATCAATATTCATTTAGCGACTTTGTAGTATTGTTCAGAACCAATAGCCAGAGCCGTTCGATTGAAGAAGCTTTGCGAAGGATGAACATCAAATACAAAGTAGTCGGTGGGCTTTCATTTTATCAACGCAAAGAAATTAAAGACCTTCTCGCCTATCTGCGTTTTTCACTTAACCAACAAGACGAGGCATCCTTTCGCAGAATTATTAATTTACCCAAGCGCGGTATCGGTGACAGTACGATCGACAAAATTGTAGTAGCTGCCAATGATCATGCCATTTCTATTTGGGAGGTATTGGAAAATGCCCCTTCTTTTTTAGGAGGACGTTCTTCTGGAGCAATAGAAGATTTTGTAGTCAAGATTAAACGCTTCGGTGTCGAGATTCAAAACAAGGACGCTTACGAAGCAGCTGCTGAAATTGCGAAGTCATCGGGGCTATTGAAAGAACTGTATGAAGATAAAACTGCCGAAGGCCTGAGTCGTTTTGAAAATGTTCAAGAGTTACTCAACGCGATTAAAGAATATGTGGACGATCCTGAAAAAGAAGACAAGGGATTAGGCGCATTTCTACAAGAGGTTTCACTCGTTACCGGTCAGGATGAAAACAAAGACAATGATCCCGACAAGGTCACGCTCATGACGATTCACATGGCCAAGGGGCTTGAATTTAAAAATGTTTATATCGTCGGGTTGGAGGAAGATCTATTCCCGTCTCAAATGATGCTGAGCAGTCGTGCCGAACTGGAAGAGGAGCGCAGGTTATTTTATGTGGCCATCACACGAGCGCAGAAAAAACTTTTCCTGTCGTATGCACTTTCCCGGTATCGTTTTGGCCGGTTAAAGAATTGTGAGCCAAGCCGTTTCCTTGATGATGTCGATCAGCGCTACGTAAAAGTGAGTTCCAAATTTGGTGGTAACGATTTGTTTACGCCCAATCCCAATTATGCCAAGAGGTTTGTGAGCGGGATGAAGAAGACGATCAGCTCGCAGCCTGTACAAAAAGCGGTATCCTATAAACCTTCAGCCGACTTCACCCCCAGTGATACACGAGGATTAAAAGAAGGCATGAAAGTAGAACATCCTAAGTTCGGCTTTGGAAGGGTTGTAAAAATGGAAGAATTGGGCGCTGAACGCAAAGCGAAGATCAACTTTTCCGATTTTGGTGAGAAGACCTTATTGCTTAGCTTTGCCAAGCTAAAGATACATGAGAATTAATCATCTTTGACCCTTTAATCCTGAGGTCAACATTTCAAAACACCATTATGATCGGAGAATACAATACTCAACGCGAGGCAATCATCCTAAAAGAGTATGGCCGTAACGTTCAAAAATTAGTCAATTATATCCGCACAATTCCTGAAAAGGAAAAGAGGACTACCATGGCCACCACGTTGATTGAGCTGATCAAACAACTGGCGCCGGTGGTGAAAGAAGCGCATGAAAACCCTCAGCGCATGTGGGATGACCTTTACATCATTGCCGATTTCAACTTAGATATCGACAATCCCTTCACGACACCTGACCGCACCATTCTCTTTAAAAAACCGCGCAAAATGGAATACCCGCAAAACGATGTGCGGTTTAAACATTACGGAAAAAATATAGAACGACTGGTGGCAGAAGCCATCAAGAAAGAAGACCCGCAAGAACGCGAGGAAGCGACCATCTATCTGGGCAAATTAATGAAAACGTTCTATAGTAACTGGAATAAAGAAACCTTGGATGATTCCGTTATTGTGAAAGACATTACCCTTTTGTCGAAAGGTAAATTGACGTTGAACCTCGACAAAGTGCGCGAGGACAACTTGTTTGAAAAGCTATATCGTGAGAAAAAGAAATTGCGTCCCGAAGGCAATCCGCGGGATAACCGCGATAACCGTAATCGCGGCAATCGTCCCTTTAACAAAAACCGCCACCAGCACCGCAGACGCGACCAATGAGTTCGTTTAAGATCAGGGGCGGACAGAAACTCAATGGTGAGATCACTCCACAAGGAGCAAAGAATGAAGCCCTTCAAGCAATCTGCGCTCCGCTACTCACTTCGGAAACAGTCATCATTCACAATATTCCTGACATCCTGGATGTTAATAAATTAATTGAGCTCATCGGCGACCTGGGCTGCAAAGTTGAAAAATTGCAGAAAGGCTCTTACCGGTTTACAGCCTCCACGATTAACACCGATTATCTAAAATCGGACGCCTACCGAAAAAAGGCTTCATCACTTCGTGGCTCTGTCATGTTACTCGGACCGATATTGGCGCGGTTTGGTGAGGCCAACATTCCAAAACCGGGTGGTGATAAAATCGGGAGGCGAAGATTAGATACCCATTTCATAGGTTTTCAAAATCTTGGTGCTAAATTCAATTTCGATGGAAACGAAAATCTCTTTCACATCGATGCGCATGAATTGAAAGGTTGTTACATGTTGTTGGATGAAGCATCGGTAACCGGAACGGCAAACATTGTTATGGCGGCCGTGCTAGCAAAAGGAACCACCACACTTTATAACGCAGCCTGCGAACCTTACTTGCAGCAACTTTGCTCAATGCTGAATCGAATGGGGGCAAAGATTTCAGGAATTGGTTCGAATTTGTTAACCATTGAAGGCGTCGGGAAATTAAAAGGAACGGAGCACACGCTCCTTCCGGATATGATTGAAATTGGAAGCTTCATTGGCCTTGCCGCCATGACCCAATCGGAAATCACGATCAAAAATTGCCGCATCGATATGCTCGGCATGATCCCGCTGATTTTCCGAAGGCTGGGCATTAACCTTGAATTTCGTGGAGATGACATTCATATTCCCGCACAAGAAAACTACCAGATCGAAACATTCATTGATGGCTCAATCATGACCGTGGCCGATGCACCATGGCCAGGCTTTACACCCGACTTGTTAAGTATTGTGCTGGTCGTCGCCACACAAGCGAAAGGGACAGTGCTGGTTCATCAAAAAATGTTTGAGAGCCGTTTGTTTTTTGTAGATAAACTCATTGATATGGGTGCGCAGATTATTCTGTGTGACCCGCACCGAGCGACCGTAATTGGTCTCGACCGCAAGCAAATGCTACGCGGTGTAAAGATGGCCTCGCCGGACATTCGCGCTGGCGTGGCGTTACTAATTGCTGCACTTTCAGCACAAGGCGAAAGTGAAATCTCCAACATCGACCAAATCGACCGCGGTTACGAAAACATCGAAGGTCGGTTAAAGAGGTTGGGCGCCGTGATCGAACGGGTAACTTAGCTTGGAATAACTGTTCAGCCTATTCTTTCAAATGCTGTGATTTGCTTTAACTTTGATTAAATGAAAGTTGAAGAACCCGATCTTGCCGGCAGTTATACTACGCTGATTATTTAACGTGGTCTTGGGATGAGATGACTGAATTAATCCGGGGGAAAATCTTTAAAATGTCTCCCCCACCCAGCAGCAAACATCAAGTGGTAGCGGGAAACTTGCGAGTGAACGAATATTGGGTGGTTCATCCGCAAGAGCAAACTGTTTTGATTTACACCTTAGATGAAAATGGCACATACTAAGGGTCATTGAAACCTTATACCCGCAACGACCACCTTTCACCGGTTACCTTGCCCGGGTTGACAATCCGTTTGATGTTTTCCCAAGCGAGCAATATTAGATTAATCATTGAAGAGTTTAACTAAAAAGCCTCTCCTAAGTTGATGTAAGTCCCCTGTGACTCTTTGCCCCATCCGGCATCGACACGCACGTTGAGTCGTTCTTTTGGGTTTATGGAATAGCGCACGCCAAAACCAACCGAAGGTTTCAGTCCGCTGAAATCCCAAAGGCTGGAAAATTGCGAGCCCACTTTTCCTAATCCGGCAAACATCACAGCTCCAAACCTTTGATAAACTGGTGTACGGTACTCCGTCTGGAAGGCAATCAGGTTCTTGTCGGCATAGCGCCCGTCATAATAACCGCGTTGATACGAACTGCTGCCCATGCTGGCCAAACTCCGTATCGGAACATCACCAACGTTAGTCATCAAATTAAATTGACAAGCAATGATCCTGTTTTTCCTTAAGGAGAAATATTTACGCATGTCAATCACCTGAACCGTAAAATTAAAATTACTTCCGATTGCATTGCTGTATCGGGTAATTAAGTATTGTGCATAAAAACCTTTCGTAGAACTGAAGGCATTATCACGGCTGTCAAACGTCAAAAGGAAGGTGGCTCCGGAAATTCTTCCGCCATATCTTCCGGTCACATTTTCCTTATCAAAAAGGCTAGTCCCATCCATGTTGTAAGTGAATTTGAAAACATTTTGAAAATCGTATCCTATGCCTACGTAGAGATCGGAAAATATTTTTCGAAGCAGTTGGGGAGTGGTGCTGGCCTGAAGGATATCGTACTTCTCCATATTGGATGACGGTGTGTCGTTACCCAGTCCCCAAAATCGATCCGGGAAATGACTGTAGGATGCGGGTATCCTGAAAATGAAATTCTCTGAGGGAAAGTAAAAGGTACTCTCCGAGCCAAAAACAAGTTGGTTGCGCAAGGTGTAAAATGAAACAACCTTTACATTGGAACTGCGGATAGTGGTATCATGATTGAATTTGAAATAAAGAGTTCCTGCTCCACCAGCTCCCCACAAATACTCCGGCGATTTTACAATTACCGGGAATACAACATACTTTCGTTTGGCTTTAACAGGAGTAACGGAAGGCTGATCCTTGCTTTGAAGTTGCGCGTGTACATCACTAACCTCAGCCAAGACCAACACAAAAATGAGCATCGGTAGAATTCTGTTCATGGATTTATTTAGCGATGCCCGGAAAAAAATATTTTAAAGATTGAAATGAAACTCCGAATCCAAAATACAATTCAAAAAACAGTGTACTAGGCAATGACCTTGAGGTATTTGTAAAACCATTCACGAGTCCAACTTAAGGTCAAAAAATAATTGAATAGAAAAATACCTGTCCCTGCACAAATCAATCCGACGAGAACATCCAATACGTAGTGATGACTCGTGTATACAGCAGACAGCCATATTCCTGCTGTTACCAATGTAAAAATTACATTGATCAGCCCCATTCTATTTTTCAATCCATAATAAAGCACAATCAGGGGATAGGCGGCATGCAGGGACGGCATGGCAGCAAAAACGTTAGAGCTCTTCGAGTAGATGGATTCAAAGATGGGGAGATTGAAAAAATGGTCGAACCTCAATAAAGCGGCAGCGCTTCCTTGCGTAGCCGGGCTAAATTCAAATCCATACGCTTCAACATACCACGGAGGAGCTGCCGGATAAATATAATAAAGGATGAATCCGATAATATTTACAAGAAGAAAAGTAAGCGAAAATTGCAGGAATTGATTGCGATTGGTGTAAAATAAATATACGGCAAAGGCCAAGGGCAAAGGTATCCAGCACAAATAAAAAATTCCGCAAAGTATATCCAGTCCTGTATTTTGATACAGTTGCAGGTATTTTCCCGGAGCAATGGTTTCATCATTCAGAGAAATACCAAAAAATCTCAACTCAGCATCATACAGGCTTTTGATATGAACTTCGTTGAAATCATAATTTGGAAATCCTTTCATTGAATCAAAAATGATCCAGAATACAACAAACACAAAAAAACCAAGAATGAATTTTCGGGTGCCGATGGATGCAAAATAAAGAACATTGCAAAGGACTGTCATGCCGATGTGCTCAGCTCGTAATCCGATCCATGCATAACAAGCAAAAAGGTAAATCAATGAAATAACTATTGCCGCCACGATTTCCCGGTTCATGAACTCATGAGAAAAAAGCATCGGATTATTTTTATTGTCAGAGCTGTACTCACTCATCATTTATGGATTGAGGTAATCAATTATTTGTTTCCCTGATTCAGCATCAATACCGCTTAACTCAATACGTGTGATATTCGGTAGCCAAAACGTTCCACCATCAATATGAAGGAATATGCGGTTGAGAATTATCCTTTTATGGTTGATGGTAGCGTAGACATGGTATTTTTTATCGTCTTCTGATTTCTTTAAGAGCAACGGATATTTTTTGTAAGACACAAAACGCAAGTCATAATAGTCTTTTCCCAACTGCCTGACTTTTAAGCCGTAGGCATAGTTGCGTTGAATGAACGAAAGCTCTGCTCGGCTGCTGTCCTCTTTGTACCGAATCCAGAATATATGAATCGGATGATCAACATCAAGCTGACCATCGTCGGCAAAATTCAGTTCGTAGGCGATGGTATTGATATTCGGCGTGCGCTGGATGTAGAACATCAGTTGCTCACGATGCGGTGGAACGGGGAAAGTATCAACCGGAGTAAATACATCCCGTACTTCTGGTTCTATGAAATTAGCTCTTGCCGAGATTGCAGCCATCAGGAAAAAGATCACCCAAATAAAATAATTCTTCATAATCATTTTTTCTCAAGAGCTTCTTTGGAATCGAGCAGGCGTTGAATAGCAGTCACGTTCGTGAGCACCGCCATGATGGCAATGGGGATGGTAAAAATAGACATGGACTCAAAAACATGGAAAGGAATGCCAGGCAAAAACAATTTGTAATCACCACCGATATAGTACGAGGCAATACCGCAGGCCAGTGCCGCCAGTCCCGTTGTTACCACTCGCTCAGGACGCTGCATCAAACCACTCCTGCACTCCACTCCCAATCCTTCCGCACGCGCACGAATGTAGCTTACCATCATGGAGCCAATCAGCGCAATAAAAGCCATTAATGAGCTCAGAAAATAATGGTGAGCGACTAGGTAATAACAAATTCCTAAAAACATAAATAGCTCACTATACCGGTCAAGTACAGAATCATAAAGTGCGCCAAACGGTGAGCTCATTTTACCAAGCCGAGCCACTTGTCCGTCTAACATATCAAACAGACCAGCAAAAAGGATGAGTGCCCCGGCCCAGCCTACATAGGTCAAGTCTCCGCGATTCCCTTCTTCTGCACCTGCAATAAAGATCACAGCAACACCCACATTTAACAGTAAACCCACAGTAGTGACTGCATTGGGTGTAAAACCTATCCTTATCAACAGTTTTACAAACGGATTGATGATCTTATAAATGATTTGCTGTAAAATTTCCCGAAGGGGCAATGATTTTTGCTTGTTAACCTGCACCATTTCCATAATTCATACTAATTAAAAAACTGGTCAAAAAGCCTTATTCTTCTATTATCCATTGAATACTAACTTCTTTTGCATGTAATAATTATAACTAAAACTGATGAGAACACTAACGGCGGTTTTAGAAATCATGTAATGAAGAGAAGTAAAATGTTCCATAAAAATCATTCCCATAGTCGTAAGGATCAGGTAGCCGATCCATACCAGTGCGTACTTCCGTACTTGCATGAAAATTTTTTTACCGGACTGATCAAAGACCCAATTTCTTCCCATGATAAAATTAACAACGGCTCCTGTAATAGTTCCAACTGCTCCTGCCGGAATTACCGGGCATTGGAGAATTTCGACCAGCAAGATCATGATTGAGAAATCGGCAGTGGTGGAGGCCACGGAAGCCATTTGGGATTTTATGAAAGTGGTCATCTTATCAGAGCAACTGGAAATGATAAATCAATTGAAGTATGACATTCGTGTATAAACCGGCCAGTACATCATCCATCATCACGCCCCACCCACCGGGAAGTTCCTCAAGCTTTCTGATGAAGAAAGGCTTAACAATGTCAAAGAACCTGAATAACACAAATCCAAGAGCCAGGTAAGGAATCGTAACGGGTAGAAGCAACAGACTCACACCCATTCCGGCGATTTCATCAATCACAACACGGCTGCTATCGATACCCCACTCGCGCTCTACCATCGATGCACACCAAACACCCAAAGCGAGAACGGCCAATGTAATAAGGATAATCCACCAGCCCCAGCTACCTGCCCGAGAGATATACCACGCAATGCAACACACGGCAGCGGCAATCGTACCTCCTCCCTTACCGAAATACCCTATTCCAAAACCAGTGGCCAATAATTTGTACATAGGCATCATAAGGTTTCCACTAATTCCTGATAGTAATCAAGACCCAGGTGGGTGATCAGGTCTTCGCCCATCATATGCCGGAGTGTGTTTTGAAGTTTGATCTGCTGTTTAAAGATATCATGCTCAGGCCGGAGTCCGGGTGCGGTTTGTGGCGATTTAAAATAGAACGACAGCCATTCCTGAATACCGCTCATCCCGGCGCGTTTTGAGAGATCCATGAACAAGGCAAGATCAAGGACAATAGGCGCGGCTAATATCGAATCGCGGCAAAGGAAGTTTATTTTTATTTGCATGGGGTATCCCATCCATCCGAAGATATCGATATTGTCCCAGCTTTCTTTGTTATCGCCATGAGGTGGATAATAGTTTATTCTTATTTTATGATAGAGATCGCCATAAAGCTCGGGGCGCTCATTGGGTTTCAAAATATCTTCTAAAACACCAAGCTTCGAAACCTCTTTTGTTTTAAAGTTATCGGGATCGTCAAGAACCAAACCATCGCGGTTGCCGAGGATGTTCGTGGAGAACCATCCGTGAATACCCAACGCACGCGCTTCAAGCCCGGGTGCTAAAATGGTTTTCATTAACGTCTGCCCGGTTTTAAAATCTTTTCCCGCAATCGGTATATTCTCTTCTTTGGCAAGAGCAATCAATGCAGGAATGTCGCAGGTAAGGTTGGGCGCCCCGTTAGCAAAAGGAACGCCCATGGTAATCGCGGCATAGGCATAGATCATACTGGGGGAAATCAACGGATCGTTGTTTCGTAAACCCGCTTCAAAAGAATCGATGGTTTGATGCACATCAGCCGTTTCAATATATCGTTCCGTTGAGCCACACCAAACCATAACAAGGCGGCTGCAGTCATTGGATTCTTTAAAGTCTTGGATGTCTTTCATGAGTTGAAGTGCCAGGTCATACTTCGTCGTTCCCGTTTTAACATGATTCCCATCCAAGTTTCTGACATACGACTTATCGAACACGGCTCTCATGGGTTTCACTCTTTCTAGTTCGGGTTTTACGGAATTCAGTATGCCCGGTTCCAGCACCTTTGCTTTTGATGCTGCCTCATACACATTATCATTATATACATCCCAGCCGCCAAACACGATGTCGTTGAGGTCTGCGAGTGAAACAAACTCCTTTATTTTCGGATATCGGTTTTCAGTTCGCTTGCCCAAGCGGATATTGCCCATCTGGGTGATTGAGCCAACCGGTTGAGCTAATCCTTTTTTGATGGCTTCTACCCCAGCGATCATGGTTGTCGCTACAGCACCCAAGCCGGGCATCAGCACACCTAATTTTCCAGAAGCTTTTGTAACTTGGTCTTTCATAGTTGTATTTGATTTTGTACAACGGTTTTTATCCGTTCTAAGATCCACCTCCATTTCTCACCCTAACAATTGCACCTCAACACATAGTTCACGCATCAACCATTTAATTAAATTTTTCCACTGCACTTTTTCTTGACCTTTAACAGGACAGAGAGACAGGTATCCAACTCCGCCTTGCTAATCCCTTTTTTTAGCACGATGTCCTGCTCTAAAAACTTTTTATGCATTTGCTTAATAATATTTTTTCCGCTGTCGGTCAATTCTATTCCATTCTTTCTTCGGTCAGCAGGTACCGATATTCTCTTGACAAATCCCTTCTTTTCTAAAATGTCGATGGACCGGAGAATAGCGGATTTCGTTTTGTCCATGACCTCTGCAATATCCTGTTGAATCATTTCTTTATTTTTATTCCGGGAAATGAAGTACAAAACGCCCATTTGCTCAAACGTGATTTCTGAAGTCAGGTCGGCAAACATTCCGTTGATTGTTTTCACGAGGATTTTACCCGTATGGACGATGGCAAAACCCAAGGTGTCTGTCAATTCTTCACACGTTTTCATGGTAACGGTTATTGAGCAAAATCAAAGTTAATAGTTGCGTAGTGAACCATCTCAAAAATAGCCCTAATTTCCGAAAGAAAAAACATCTTTTAGACAGGAGTCCGGTTTGGTTATTCCATCGTGGATATTGAACAGATTAAACCGCTCATCATGGACATCAACCTCGCCACATTTCTTTTTAGTAGGATAAGCTCTCTCCTCAGGTTTACACTCCATGGGCAAGCGAGTTGCAATTCATCTTATTTCGGTATAAAAAATGCAGCGGGCTGACAATTCTGAGGCCTAATTTAATTATCGAAAACCGCTTGCAGTGTTGCGTCAAAAAAATTACTTTCAGTTCAGATTTCTACACTCTTCAACCGCTGTCAATCATGATCAAAATCACTGCAAAACCGATCGATGTACAGAAAGTGATCGACACGGCTTCCTGTTTAGGTGCGGGAGCCGTTAACGTTTTTATAGGTACCGTGCGCGACAATGCCCATCAAAAAAAAGTGCGCTGGCTGGAGTACGAGGCACATGAAGCCATGGCCGTGGCTGCAATAAGAGCCATTATTGATGAGGCTGCCGGTCGATGGAAATTAAAAGGCTGGGCCGTGAGCTATCGGATCGGCACGTTAAAGCCTGGTGAAGTGGCCGTTGTTGTGGCTGTTTCAACGGGGCATCGCAAAGAGTCATTTGAAGCGTGTGAATTTATCATTGATGCCATTAAGGCAAAAGTGCCAATCTGGAAGAAAGAAGTTTTCGAAGATGGTGAAGAGTGGGTTTCAGCAAGCTCACCAGCAATATCCCAACTCAACTGAGAGAAGGCATCTGAAAATGAGGCCTGATTCATCGAGGCAGGCTTTTCATTTTATATTATTTAGAGCCGGCTCACCGCAATCACCAATATGATTAACGCGGCCGTGGCCACCATCAACCCAAACATGGCTATCAGTATAATATCCCTGTTAATAGGATTGATATGCAAATGAATTTCAGGGATGAGGTTTCTTGCGAAAGTTTTCATGAATTTCTAAAATTATTTTTTCTTAACATGCGAAACGATTTAGAAAACGATTTTAACCGTTGCGGTCATTTCATAACGCCAACTAGTTAATTCTAAAATTAATTCATACTCCTTAAATAAATTTCTCGATTAAGCTTTAAAAGCGGATGTGTAAGGTTTTAGTAAATATTCCGTTCCGGAGACTGTATCTTTTAGGAAAAACTGCATTACACATCTAAAATAGGAACACTCCTTCTCAAAAGAATTGCCTGTGGTTACTGAAACAGAGAGACTAAGCGAAGCCTTACTCATTAAGAAGTCACTGGTTGATTCAGAATCATTTAGGCCCTTATATGAAAAGTATTATAAGAGGATTTTTCTCTTCATCTTCCATCGCATCGGCCACAAGGAACAATCGGCAGATATTGTTCAGCAGGTCTTTTTAAAAGCACTTGGCGGGTTAAGTAAGTTTCAAGACAAAGGCTTCCCTTTTTCTGCATGGTTGTACCGAATTGCGATCAATGAGTGTAATGGACACTTTAGAAAAACAAAACAAATCCGACTTGTGACATTGGATGAAGCTGATGTGACCCATCTCTTCGATGAAATCACAGTCGACCAAACGGTTGAAAACTTAAGCCAAAAACTGCCGGCAATTTTGCAGCAGCTACGGCAAGAGGAGTTGGAACTTATTGTACTCCGTTATTTTGAAAGCAGGCCTTTTGCCGAAATCGCCTCCATCTTGTCCATTACGGAGACGCATGCAAAGGTAAAAACGTACCGGATCCTGAAAAAAATGAAGAAGCTTTTCTGATATGAACTTAAAAATCATGAACAAAAAACCAATTATATCGGATGAGGAAATCCGAAAGACAATGGATTTTGATTCCCTTCTGAAACAACATCTCAAAACGCCATCCCAGTCGGCAACCGGAAAACGAGCTTTCGTCTTTTCCCTGAGCGTGGTCGTAATCCTTTCTGCCGGGTATTTTTTTTGGGCCGCTCAAAAAGAAACGCTTAAAGGAAAATCGCTTACAACCATTGAAAAAGTTGCCACTCCATCGGTACCTTCTCCAGCCCAAGGAAACACCGTAACAAAACCCAAACCTTCTACGATCTCTAAAAAACCATCCGGCAGCGAAACGAAAGAGCAGTCAGGTACTATCTCCAAAATCGACTCTGCAACCGCAAAAGAAACCTATATCGAAGCCGAACCCGTTTCGGGGTTTCCAAAATTGTATGAATACCTGAACCACGATATCATTTATCCTAAGCAACTAATAAGGGATTCTATTCAAGGTGTGGAGTCGGTAAGTTTTATAATTGATGAAAGCGGAAAAGTTGATCGAATCACTATTTTACATTCGTTGGGAAAGCCCTTTGACGAAGAAGCAATTCGTTTACTGAATGCAATGCCACCCTGGAAACCTGCTAGGCTGAATGGTAAAACTGTTGCCAGTCGGGTAACCCTGCCCCTTAACTTCTCCATTCAAGCTGCAACAAAGTAAGGCGATGAAATCAAAAGTTCTCACCGTCATTACGCTGTTCATTGCCTCCGCCTCGCTCGCCCAGTTTCAGGTTAAGAAAAATTTCACACTCGCCGGGACTGCTCAGCACGTGCAGTGGGTCGATGTCAATAACGATACGCTTCTGGAAGCGGTGGTAACGTTAAAAAAGGGTAATTACTACGCTTTGATTGCTTACGGCAAAATAAACGCTGACACCGCCGAAATACACCTGCTGGCCGATTCAATACCTGCTAGCGGGCCGCCCACTTTTTTTGACTGGAATGGCGACAATAAAATGGACGCAATATTTCCTCAAGCCGGAAACACCAATACCCTTATCCTTTTGAACCAAGGAAATTTCTCCTTCCAAAAGCTACTCGTTGGAATAGGCACAAACTCTTACTCCAAAATTCATTTTTCAGATCTAAACAATGATGCACAACCTGACGCCGTAGTCATTAAAAATACAGGAGGATGGACAATCTTAAAAAACAATCATAGTAAATTCAGTACGGTGGCTGACTCTACTCTGCAAGTCGATGACTTTGCTTTGTTTGATTTTGATAAAAATACATACCGGGATATCGCCTTATGCGGAACTCTTCAAAATGGACAACCTTTTCTTTTCATTTATGAGTTTTACAACAGTTTCCAAGTGGCGAGAAAGATTCAAGTGGCGACTCCGGTCCATGGAAAAATTGAAATTGGCGACATCAACGAAGACGGGTTTTTTGATCTGCTCGTTTCCGGAAAAGATCAATCCGGGGTTTTAACTTCAAGCGTATTTTTAAACAACGATACAACCTTTACGCTTACAAAAAAGTATGTTGGGCTTCAAAACCCGGAATTAAGAGTCGCCGATTTTAATTCAGACGGTCAAGCTGATTTGTCATTTTTTGGACAGGATAACGATGGTAATCTTCAGCATTGGGTATTGACTTCTACGAATGATTCCATCCCGCTTCCTACTCAACACATCACTCATCAGGCATACGGAGACTATGATCGAGATGGAGATCTGGATTTGCTAATGTCAACCGACACGTTGGGCATGACGCTTTTTGAAAATCAAACGACAACAAAAAACGAAGGGCCGGCAGCTCCATCAAATTCATTTGCTATTTTCATTTATAATCGGATTTTCATGTATTGGCAAAAGCCAACCGATGACCATACTCCTGTTCCGGCATTAACATATGATGTCTCCATCCTGGAGGGATCCCAACAAATTGAGTCATCCGAATTTGATCTTTCCAGTCTTGAGCGGCTCACCGTAGCTCACGGAAACCAAGGGTCAAACAATTATTCTTTAGCTCGCATTCCTGTTAGTTCATATTTGTACGAAATTCAATCCATTGACAATGCATTTGTGGCCGACAAGAGAACTATTTGTCATGGCCAATGTGGAGGAAGTTGCTTGAGTTTAAAGGTTCAAACTTTGACCACGTGCAATAGTAAGCCGATTCAATTGAAGGCTCAACAACCCGTAATGTGGTTTTCGTTTTCCAAAGGTTATCTCGATACTAGTGATTCTGCATCAATACCTGCCAAAGCCGACACCTTATTTGCATTTTCACCAACCCAAAATCCTTCCTGTAATAACATCAGTGTTTTCGTGATCAATGTGTCATCACTGGATACCCTTAAACTGAATAAAAATCTTGTCGCTTGTAAAGGAGGATCCGTTTGGCTTACGGTAGCTCCTGAGTGGGAGGGCGTGGTTTGGAAGGATGGCCAGGGCAATTCAAAAGGAATTGGGGATTCTCTAAATTATGTTGTTGAAAAGAATGAAGTAATAACCGCAATAGGGCACAATGATCGAGGTTGTGTCATTCATGAAACCGAAAATCTCGTGGCAAGCCTGCCGAGCGTAAAACTAAACGGACAAGATTTCAAAATTATGCTTGGGCAAAGTGTTTCTCTCATTGCCTCCGGCGCGGAGGAGTATTTATGGCAACCTGCCGAAGGCCTTAGTAGTTATGCCATTGCAAACCCGGTTGCTTCTCCAACTCAAACGACACAATACAGCGTCACGGGTTATGATTCAATTCGATGCACAGCCACTGCAAGTGTATTAATTGAGGTTGAGGAAACAGCTTTTATCCCGACTTTATTCACCCCCAATGGCGACGGAAAAAATGATGTGTTAAAAATTTACGGGCTTAGTCAAGTTCACGATTTTCAATTTACGATCTATAACCGTGAAGGAAGTGTCATTTTTACTGCTGAAGATTTAAGCAGTGTCTCCACAACAGGATGGGATGGAACTAAAAATGGGGTGCCGCAGGAAACTGGTTTATATTATTGGAAAGTTGATGGTCAGTTTGGCAATGGCCAGGCGGCCATGCTGAATGGTAAAACGAAAGGTTCGGTAATGTTACTCCGTTGAAAATTCTCTTTGTGGATAACATGATTGCGTTTTTTTTCCATCATACAAAAAATATTCTCTTATCGTCCTTTATTATTGCTTTGGGAGGTGCAAGTCATGCGCAGTACATGCAGTTTTCACAATATAATTTCACGGGGCAACGGGTCAACCCGGGATTGATAGGGACAGGTTCTTATTCGTCTTTTGATTTTATAACAAGAAGTCAAAAGACAGGGGGCGATTTTTCAATCAATACCAATTTTGCCTCAGCCGTGTATCCCTTCATTAACGCAAGTACAGGACGACCATGGTCTGGTGTTGGCGTTTCCGTGATGAATGATCAATCTTCGGGCATTTTCACTACCCAACAGGTAGCCTTAAACTATGCAGTAAACATCCGGTTAGATCGCTTTCATGTATTGTCATTCGGGATGAAAGGCCTTTACCAATCACAGCACATTAGTCTGAATGGGCTTTACACGGGTTCGCAATACGTTCCCGACCGGGGCTTTGATGCATCATTTTCAAATAATGAATCGTCAGGCGATTTCAGGAAAACTTATTCCACTTTCAGCAGTGGCATTTATTGGCAACAAAGCGATCGGACAGGGAAAATTACTGCCTATTGGGGTGCCTCCATTTTTGATTTTAATAAACCTAATAATTCATTCTTAAATGGAACAGCAACCGCACTTGCTTCAACGTTTGTCGTTCATGGTGGCCTTGAAGTTTACAAAGAAAGGGCATGGTCACTTTTTCCGGAATTTCTTTACACCGGCAGTGCTGGAAATCATTTGGTGAACCTTGGAGCACGAACCGTTTTTGAATTAAATCCTGTAAAGAATAAACCATCTGATCACGTTGACCTTATTACAAAATGGATACCCGGGAGATCCGGAATCATTGGTGTGCAGCTTCATCGGGAGAATTTTTCATTTGGAATGAGTTATGATTTCCCGGTCTTTGTCACCAACCCTGGAAACCTCGGGGCTTTGGAAGTTGGCCTGTCTTTAAAAAAATTGGTAAAGCGAAAATTGAAACAACCCTCCTCCCCAAACAAAAAACCTACTGTCAGTAAAAATGGAATGGTTCGAAGGCCACCTCTTAAAACCAGCGTTAAACCCGACACGGTCAACATAGACTCCACCAAAGTTATTGTTGTTGAGCCGGAAGTAGCCGTGCAAAAAATCGATTCAAATAAACC
>Ga0206942_1098_pt1 | contig 26463 bp, 13 predicted proteins | sample Alteio_BWOrgHeat_6_FD_153253 | JGI IMG/M metagenome (GOLD analysis project Ga0206942, IMG submission 153253) | Enriched cells from forest soil in Barre Woods Harvard Forest LTER site, Petersham, Massachusetts, United States -... | ecosystem: Environmental > Terrestrial > Soil > Temperate forest > O... | reverse complement strand
TGATAAGTTTCATAAGAATGTAAATGATATTGTTCGTCTTCGCCTTGATCTGCATGATCAGGGAAGACTTACAATGCAGTCTGCAACTGTGTTTGCGGGTGTTGCGCCTTTATTAAAAAAAGATTTGCCAGAAGTTGAAAATTATTGCCGTTTAATTGATACAAGAATTTCATGGCAGGGTAATGAGCCTGTGCAAAACAACGTAGTGTTCGCAAATGAAGGGAAAAATATTAAGGCACTTGAAAACAAAGGCTATTATGCAGACCAGGGTTTTCTCGACATGTTTAGCTTAACCATTATTAAAGGAGATAAGGATGCTCTATTAAATGCACCTGATAGAATTATTTTGTCCGAAACACTTGCAAATAAATATTTTGGTGATGATGATGCAATTGGCAAACAAATTACAGTTCGTGAAGGTGGCAATAAATACAGTTATTTAATAACGGGTGTATTTAAAGATTATCCAACCAATTCGCATCTCTCATTTGATTACCTGGTATCATACCAAACTTTTGTGAACATGATAAAACGTTTGGGTGCGCCTGAAGGTTTAAATCCTGAAACAACTTTAGGCTGGTATGATTATTATGTTTATCTGCAGTTACATGCGGGTACAGATCAAAAAAAGCTTGATGAAGATTTGGTCTCTTTTTCTGATAAATATTTGAATAATGATTACATGAAAGCGCATAACAATCGTGAAGATTTGTATTCAATGGCTTTAAAAGATATTCATCTCAACTCACATTATAACGAAGAAGCAGGCGTAAACGGTGATGGCAAATCTGTTTCATTTCTTTTCCTGGTCGCATTCTTAATTATAATTATTGCATGGATAAATTATACAAATCTTGCAACAGCACGTTCATTGGAAAGAGCAAAAGAAGTTGGCATAAGAAAAGTGCTGGGTGCGGTAAGAAAAAATTTAATGCTTCAATTTCTAACTGAAAGTTTTTTACTAAATTTTGCAGCAGTTATCATTGCAATTATTCTTGCATTTTGCTTTACACCTTCATTCAATCATCTTATCGGAAGCACTTCTGAAAAGAATTTTTATTTGCCTTTACCATATTTGATTGCTTTCATTTGCTTATTCTTAACCGGTGCATTTATTTCAGGAATTTATCCTGCATTTGTTTTATCAGGTTTTCATCCTATTGCAGTATTGAAAGGATTATTTAAAAATTCAAACAGTGGAATGTTTGTAAGAAAAGGATTGATAATTGGCCAATTTGCAACATCCATTATTTTGATAGCAGGAACCATTATTATTTATCAGCAGGTAAATTTTATGCGTAACCAAAAACTTGGCGCTGATATCAACCAAACATTAATACTAAATGGCCCGAGTGAAAAACAAGACAGCATTTATACAACTTCTTACCAGGCTTTTAAAAATGAAATACTTCGAATAAGCGGTATAAAAAATATTGCAGCATCTTCCGGTGTTATGGGCAAAGAAATTTACATGACCAATGGAGCCTTTCTTGTTAATTCAAAAGATAAAAATGCGGTAACAGTTTATACTTTATATGTAGATGCTGATTTTCTTTCTTCTTATGGAATGCAGTTTAAAGCGGGTCGAAATTTTGTATCAAATGATCCTGGTGATAAAAAAACTGTTGTGTTAAGTGAAGAAGCGGTGAAGCTTTTAGGAATTAATGATCCGACAAAAGCAGTGAATCAAATAATTTATAATTATGATGATTCATTAAAAGTTATTGGTGTTGTTTCAAACTATCACCAGCTGGGATTAAACAAGTCAATGTTACCCGTGATATTTGTTCCAAGACCTGAGATCAATAATTACTATTCGATAAAATTTCAAACAAGTGATGTTCGCCGGGTTGTTGCATCTGTAGAAAAAATATGGAATGATTATTTTCCTCAAAATCCTTTCAGCTATTATTTTTTGGATGACTCTTTTAATGCGCAGTATAAAGCTGACGGTCAATTTGGAAAAGTGTTTGGATTGTTCTCTTTTCTTGCCATTATTATTGCATGTTTTGGCTTGTTAAGTTTATCAGCATACAATGTATTGCAACGCACCAAAGAAATTGGAATAAGAAAAGTACTTGGCGCTCCTGTAAGCAATATTATTTATTTGCTCGCAAAAGATTTTATGTTGCTTGTTTGTGTTGCATTTTTTATTGCAGTGCCCATTACCTGGTTTGTAATGAATAACTGGCTGCACGATTATGCATACCGCATTTCAATTAGCTGGTGGATATTTTTAATTGCAGGAATTATTGCGTTGATGATTGCATTAGTAACGATAAGTTTTCAATCAATAAAAGCGGCAATTGCAAACCCAGTGAAGAGTTTGAGAACGGAATAATTCAATTCGACAATGAGACAATTTGAAAATTTGAAAATAAAAAGACTTACAACATAAAACATAGAACTTAAAACTTACAACGTGTTTAAAAATTATTTTAAAACAGCATGGCGCAACATTGTAAAGAATAAAACTTATTCGATAATCAATATACTCGGATTGGCAACCGGTATGGCTGTAGCAATGATTATTAGCTTATGGATATATGATGAGGTATCTGCCAATAAAAATTTTAAAAACTACGATACCATTTACCAGGTAATGATGAACCAAACTTTTGACGGTGTTCGTGGGACACAACAAGCATTACCTTTTCCAATAGGTGAAGAACTTAAAAATAAATTCCCCGATTTTAAAGCTGTGGCAATGTGCGATTGGGGACAAAACCGATCGTTGATTTATGGTGAAAAAAAGATAAGCAAGTTTGGACATTTTATTGGTGAAGATGCTGCTTCTATGTTTTCTTTAAACATACTGGAAGGAAGCAAAGATCCTTTGCACGATCCTTATTCAATTGTATTAACAAAAGAAACTGCAGATATACTTTTTGGAAATCAGGATCCCATTGGGAAAACCGTCAAACTTGATAACCAAACTGACTTGAAAGTAACAGCAGTTGTAGATAAGGAACCTAAAAACAGTTCGCTCTCTTTTGATTATTTAATTCCTTTTCAATTGCAGGAAAATATTTATCCATGGGTAAAACTCTATCATAAATCAAACTGGGCAAATAATTCATGGCAAACATTTGTACAATTATATCCTAATGCTAACCTCGCAAGTGTAAAAACAAAAATCAAAAATGTTGTGATCTCTCATTTTACAGATGAGAATACATTGAAGCATATTAAGCCGGAAGTATTTATTCATCCAATGTCGAAATGGAGACTATACAGCGATTTTGAAAATGGCAAAAACATCGGTGGCTTTATAAAATATGTAAGAATGTTTGGCATCTTAGGCCTCATCGTTTTGCTGATCGCCTGTATCAACTTCATGAATCTAAGCACTGCACGTTCAGAAAAAAGAGCGAAAGAAGTTGGTGTTCGTAAGGCTGTTGGCTCGGGAAGAAAACAGCTTATTAATCAATTCTTAAATGAATCGGTATTAATGGCTTCGTTTGCATTTCTATTGGCACTTGGTATGGCAGCACTTGCTTTGCCTTATTTCAATAAGCTCACCGATAAAGATATGAGTCTGCATTTAGCCAATCCTGTTTTTTGGTTGATCATGATTTTGTTCACTATTGTTACCGGTTTGCTCGCAGGAAGTTATCCTGCATTTTATCTTTCTTCTTTCAATCCTGTGCGTGTACTGAAAGGAAATTTAAAAGCTGGTAAAAGAAGTTCATTGCCGCGAAAAATATTAGTGGTAATTCAATTCGCAAGTTCAGTAGTACTAATGATTGGAACAATCATCTTTTATCAGCAAATACAATATGGAAAGAACAAACCCATCGGTTTCAATAATAAAGGATTAATCTCTGTATACTGGTCTGATGATATCGCCAAAAATATTGAATCACTTCGCCAGGAATTGCTAAGTTCAGGCGCAGCCATTTCAATATGTCAAAGCAATTCATCTCCTTCAGAAATTCAAAGCAATAATAATGGCTGGGAATGGAAAGGAAGTCAGCCAGTCGAAAAGTCGGTACCATTCTCAACAATCACCACCACTTACGATTATACAAAAACGTTAGGTATAAAATTATTGGAAGGAAGAGATTTTTCAAGAGATTTTGCAGATTCCAATTCAGTTATTTTAAATGAAGCAGCAGTAAAACGCATGAGGCTTCAACATCCAGTGGGTGAAACATTGAAATGGAATGATAAACCTATGACTGTTGTTGGAGTGATACCAGACATTCAAATGCAATCACCATACCGCCCCATCTCTCCGCTCACTATTATATTTAATAAAGATTGGGTAGGTCATTTGGATGTCCGGTTAAACCCTGATATGTCTGCATCACAAGCTCTCGCTTTAATGAAACCTATTTTTGAAAGGTACAATCCTGCTTATCCTTTTGAATATCATTTTGCAGATGAAGAATATGCGAAGAAATTTAATTACGAAGAACTGGTTGGCAACCTTGCTGCAATTATTGCGGTGCTGGCAATTTTTATTTCATGCCTTGGTCTTTTTGGCTTGGCATCATTCACAGCAGAGCAAAGAGTAAAAGAAATTGGAGTAAGAAAAGTGCTTGGCGCAAGTGTGCTTAATTTATGGCGATTGCTTTCAAAAGATTTTATGATACTTGTTTTATTATCATGCGCAATTGCTATTCCTGTTGGCTGGTATTGCATGAACGAGTGGCTGGAAAATTATCAATACAAAACAAGTATTAATGTTGGGGTTTTTGTAGCAGTAGTATTGGTAGCCATGATAATAACATTGCTAACGGTAAGTTTCCAGGCAATAAGAGCAGCAATGGCAAATCCTGTGAAGAGTTTGAGAACAGAATAGTCTGAGCCAAAATTTTGTGTAGATTATAAGGATTAACATGATTGAATAAAAAACAAATCAGGCATTATTAAACATTCATCATACATCAACTTCTATGTTTAAAAATTATTTTAGAACTGCATTCAGAAATTTTTGGCGTAATAAATCTTTTTCTGCTATTAATGTGCTTGGATTATCTATCGGCATCAGCGCTTCGCTGATTATATTTTTAATTGTTCAGTTTGAATTGAGTTATGATAAAGTTGAAACTAATGATAACCGTATTTATCGTGTAGTGATGGATATGAAATTTAATGGAAATGACGGTCATTCACCGGCAGTGGTTGCACCATTAAGTTCAGCTATTCAGCGTGAAATTACAGGTGTCGAAGCAACGGTTCCTGTAATGCAGTTCCAGGGAGATGCAACAGCAAAAGTGAGCATTGAAAAAGAAGGTTCATCAAAACCATCTGTATTTAAAAAACAACCTGATATTGTTTTTACCAATCCTCAATATTTTTCATTGCTGCCTTTTAAATGGGTTGCAGGTTCTCCTGAGTCTTCATTAAAAAATCCATTCAATGTTGTGCTTACAGAAAGCAGAATTAAACAATATTTTCCTTCAACAAATATTAATGATGTAATTGGTAAGCAAATAAAATATAATGATGATTTTACTGCAACAGTTTCAGGTGTTGTAAAAGATTTGAATGAGCATACCTCTTTTGATGCAGTTGAATTTATTTCGTTTGCAACCATTGCGCAAACGCACATGCAGAATGATTTTATGATGAACACATGGGATGATTGGATGAGTTATTCGCATTTGTATGTTAAGCTATCAGACAATACAAAAAATGTAAATGTTGAAAAACAGCTGAATAATCTTTTTGTTAAGTATAATAAGAACGCAAACAAAGATGCAGCTAACTATATGCATTTGCATTTACAACCCTTAAACGATGTTCATTTCAATAACTTGTATGCAAGCTTCGATGGCCGCATTGCACATAAACCAACATTGTATGGATTACTCGCTGTTGCCGCATTCTTATTGATTTTAGCTTGCATCAACTTCATCAATTTAACTACTGCAAATGCAGCAAGCCGCGCAAAGGAAATTGGCATTCGTAAAACAATGGGCAGTTCAAAAAAACAACTCATTTTTCAATTTCTTGGCGAAACATTTCTATTTACGCTTGCAGCGTGTGTTATATCATTTTGTATAGCACCATTGTTACTTAAACTATTTGCTGATTTTATTCCACCAGGTTTAAATTTTCAGCCATTCAATCAACCAAATATTTTCTTATTCTTATTAGCGCTTGCAGTTGTTGTAAGTTTTCTTTCAGGGTTATATCCGGCATTTATTTTATCAGGTTATAAACCGGTGAAAGTTTTAAAAAATCAATCATTCACTTTTAGTAATGAAACGAGACATGCATGGATAAGGAAAATATTAACCGTTTCGCAATTTGTGATTGCGCAATTCTTTGTAATTGCAACTGTGATGGTGAGTAAACAAATAAATTATTCTTTGAATGCTGATATGGGTTTTAGAAAAGATGTGGTTTTAAGTTTTGATTTACCGCGACAAGATACAGTTGCTATTCATCGCAGTGTTTTATTGAATAAAATAAAGGCCCTTCCCGGTGTGCAGATGGCGAGCAGGGGCTTTCTTACACCTGCCGATGAAGGTGCGGCGTTTACAGATATTTCATACGCAGCTGCTGCAAATGATAATAAAGAAAGTGTGCAGTTGCGTTGGGGCGACAGCAATTATTTAAAGCTGTTCAATATAAAAATTCTTGCAGGCAGGAATATTGAAGAAAGTGATACGATAAAAGAGTTTCTGATAAATGAAACATATGCGAGATCGCTTGGCTTTAAACGCCCGCAAGATGCAATTAATAAATTGCTTGATTATAACGGAATGAAATTGCCTGTTGTGGGTGTGATGCATGATTTTAATGAGCAATCATTTCATGCTCCGGTTGGTCCGTTGGTATTTACAAGCTTTGATGATAGGAGCTATTTCATTCACGTGTTGTTACAATCTCAAAACGGCAACACTACATCATGGTCGAATACGATTGCGCAAATTCAGAAAGCATATCATCAATTGTATCCTGATGAAGATTTTACTTATAAGTTTTTAGATGACACGATTGCAAAATTTTATGAATCCGAACAACATACTGCAAGTTTGTTAAGTTGGGCAACAGGGTTATCCATTCTTATTAGTTGCCTTGGCTTGTTAGGGTTGGTGATGTATACCATCAACACACGCACAAAAGAAATCGGTATAAGAAAAATATTAGGGGCAACTATTGCCAACATTATTTCTATCCTATCAAAAGATTTTGTGCAATTGGTATTAATAGCATTTGTAATTGCAACGCCTGTTGCATGGTGGGCATCTTACAAATGGCTACAGAACTTCGCTTATAAAATAAATATGAACTGGTGGGTTTTTGCGTTATGCGGGTTTGCAATGTTATTGATTGCGCTCAGCACACTAAGCATTCAAACAATAAAAGCAGCAGTTGCAAATCCTGTAAAAAGTTTGAGAACAGAGTGATTCCATTTGAAAATGTGGCAATTTGAAAATTTGAAAATAAATCATACATCAGAAATTGATTTCTATGTTTAAAAATTATCTCAAAACCATGTGGAGAAATTTATGGAAGAATAAAATGTATTCCTTCATAAACATTACCGGCTTATCCATGGGTATTACTTGCTGCCTGCTTATTTTTTTGTATGTGCAATACCAGTTGAGTTATGATAAATTCAATGTGAATACAAACGAGATTTACCGTCTTACTGAAGTATTGCATTTACCAACTGAAATTAACGCACGTGCAGTAACATCGCCACCAATGGCAACTGCATTAAAAGCAAATTTTCCTGAAGTGAAAGACGCGGTGCGTATCAGTTATTCCGGCAGGTATATATCGTACAACAACAAGAAGATACAGGATGCAAAAATTATGTATGCTGATTTAGGTTTTTTTAATGTGTTTACTTTCCCCGCAATTGAAGGCAACTTACAAAACGCATTAAGTAATCCTTATTCCATCGTGCTTACACAAAGCATGGCAAAAAAATATTTTCCGCAAAAGTTTTCTGCAGTTGGAAAAACAATGCAGTTGTCAGATAGTATTCCGCTTACGGTTACGGCTGTTATAAAAGATGTTCCTGCCAATGCGCATTTTAAATTTGATTGCATTTTATCGCGCAATACAATCAATGCAATGAACAATAATGTTTCGGAAGCAGAATGGTTCGACAATAATTATTACACATATCTGCTGCTGCAAAAAAATGCAGACTATCATCAACTGGAAAAAAAGTTCAATTCATTCATTGCAGTACAAATGAAAGATGATATAAAGGGAACGGGTTTGTATTATGATTTGAAACTGCAACCGCTTACTTCTATTCATCTACACTCCAACCTCAATTCTGAAATACAACCCAACAGCAATATTGTTTATGTATATATTTTTTGTGCTGCCGCGCTGCTTATCCTGCTTATTGCCTGCATTAATTTTATCAATCTTTCTACCGCAAAATCAATAAGCCGTGCAAAAGAAATTGGTTTACGTAAAGTAATCGGCGCCAGCCGCCGGCAATTAATATTTCAATTTTTAGGCGAGTCTTTTTTGTTCACTGTAACTGCTGCCGCATTGTCAATAGCATGTATTATTTTGTTGCTGCCATGGTTTTCGTCATTCACCGGCGAACAACTTAGTTTATTCAATTTTATTAATACTGATGTATTACTGCTTTTTGCAGGCGCAATAATTATTGTAAGTGTAACAGCAGGTATATATCCTGCATTCTTATTGTCATCTTTCTCACCAGTAAAAGTATTTAAAGGAACCACCAAATATGAATGGCGGGATATTTTTTTAAGAAAGGGGTTAGTAGTTTTTCAATTTACAATTGCAATTGTTTTAATCAGCGGCGCTTTATTAGTGTATCAACAACTTCGTTTTATACAAAATCAAAAACTTGGCTTAAATAAAGATCAACTGATCGAAGTAAAACTTCCATCATCTCAGTTGAGCAAGAAAGATATTTTAGAACAGGCATTCGTTAAAAATCCCTCTGTTATTAATGCCTCCTTAACCGGGTTTTCTTACCAGGAACCTGTAAGCACAGTTGCTACTTTGCCGGAAGGTTTTTCATCTAACGAAATAAACTCTATAGCATCCATTTTTGCAGATGAAAACTTTGTAAAAACTTTTCAAATTCCCCTGGTTGCTGGTCGTGATTTTTCTAAATCATTTCCTTCAGATGCAGATGAGGCATTTATTATTAATGAAACTGCAGTAAAAGCATTTAACTGGAAAAATAATAATGCAGCACTTGGAAAAACTATTGATTGGGGACCGGGAAAAAAGGGCAAGGTGATTGGTGTAGTAAAAGATTTTAATTATAGTTCATTGCATGATAATATTAAACCAGCTATCATACAAATTTTGCCCGATGCATATAATTTTATTGCATTACGCATAAAGCCGGATGATATGCAGCAAACTATATCTTCATTGGCGACAACATGGAAAAACATTGTTGACGAAGATGATTTTAAATATTCATTTTTAGATGATGACTTTGCTGCGCTATATCAATCTGAACAAAATCTACAGCATGTGCTGGCGCTGTTTACAGCGCTTTCCATAATAATTGCTTGCCTTGGATTATTTGGTTTGGCGGCATTTACCATTGCGCAAAGAATTAAAGAAATAGGCATTCGCAAAGTGGTTGGCGCCACCATCATCAGTATTCTTGCTTTACTGTCAAAAGATTTTTTAAAACTTGTTTTTATTGCTGTTTGTATAGCTTCACCTGTTGCCTGGTTCATTGTAAATAAATGGCTGCAAAATTTCGCTTATCATATTCAAATAAACTGGTTCACTTTTATACTTGTTGGATTATGTGCTATGCTAATTTCTTTGCTAACGGTGAGTTTCCAGGCAATCAAAGCAGCAATAGCAAATCCTATAAAAAGTTTGAGAACGGAATAATTCAATTTGAAAACGAAAATCCGATATCACTAAATCATACATCAGAAATCAACTTTTATGTTTAAAAATTATTTTTTGCTTGCAATAAGAAACATGCGCAAAAACAAGCTGCATACTTTTATTAATACACTCGGCATGGTGGTAGCATTTGCATGTAGCATTTTTATTGTGCTGATGGTATATCGTCATTTTACTTATGATGATTTCGAGTTAAACAAAAACAAGCTGTATAAAATATATAGTTATGCTATCGGGCCTAATGGAGAAGAAACCGGAACTGCAATGCCATACCCGTTAACACCTGCATTAAAAACGGAAAATATTGGTATTGCAAAAGCAACCAGTATTCTTAATGGGGGCAAACTTGTTCGCTATAAAGACAAGACACTCGACATGAGTACCACTATGGTGGATGAGGATTTTTTAAACATGTTTACATTTCCCGTAATAAAAGGAAATACTTCAAATCCTTTAAGTAGCACAAGCAATGCAGTGCTTACAGAAAAGAGCGTAGAAAAATTATTTGGTAAAGAAGACCCTATAGGAAAATCAATTGAAGTAAAACTTGATGGCAGCTGGTACAAATTAATTGTAACTGCTGTGGTAAAAGATTTTCCCGAGAACTCTACGATAAAGCTTTCCGTGCTTGCACGTACAGAACTATATCCGCATTACGCTGAAATGCGTGGCACCTGGGATAATCGTAATCATGCTGTATATGTTTTATTGGCAAATAATACAACACAACAAAATGTAGAAAGCCGTTTAAGAAGCCTCGTAAAAAAATATACTCCGGATAATGTAGCAATTTCAAAAAAAGATGGATATAAGCCAGATAAAAACGGCGACTATAACAGCTTGCATTTGTTGCCATTCACTGAAGAACATTTTAATACACAACTTGGCAGCGGTGGCACTGTAAACAAAGCTTTTTTGTATGTGTTGATACTTATTAGCAGTGTTATTGTTTTGATCGCATCATTCAATTTTGTAAATCTCAATATTGGTTTATCGTTTACACGCACAAAAGAAATCGGTATACGCAAATGTCTTGGCGCCGGTAAGAAACAAATATGGTTACAGATTTGGGGCGAAAGTTTTCTGATGGTATTTGTTTCAATGCTTATTGCGATTAGTATAGTTGTACTGCTGATAAGAAATTTTAACCAGGTTTTTGCTTTGAATATGAGCCTAACCACATTAACGAGCCCGGTTATAATTTTTACGCAGGCGGCCTTGATAATAGTGGTTTCGTTTATTGCGTCGGGTTATCCTTCATCAGTAATGACAAAGCTGAAAACCGTAGAAATTTTAAAAGGGAAAATAACCGTAAAAAAACCTGGCATGTTGCGCAATGCACTTATTATAACACAATTTGTAATTGCAATTGTGCTTATGTGCAGTACTGTTATTATTTACCAGCAATTTGATTATTTACGTTCGGCGCCTTTAGGGTATAACACTACATCCATTATAAGTATCCCTATAAAAAATGATGAAAAAGGTAGAGGCATTATTGCGCAACTCCGCACAAGACTTGCTACACAATCTTCTGTACTCGCTGTTTCAGGAAGCGATGTTAATATTGGCGTAGGTGAAGATCATACTACAAGCACATCTATAACATGTTTTACCTATGGTGATAAAACAATTTGCGGACAGGTAATAAACGGAGATTATGATTTCTTAAAAACATTAAGTATTAAGCCGCTTTCCGGTCATGATTTTTCAATGGAATATGCAGGTGATACTGGGACGCAGATAATTGCTACCAAAAGTTATGCTGATGAGTTTGGTGAAAAAAGTATTGCAGGTTTTTCTTATTATGCTGACAGTACTCAACCGCCAATAAAAATTGTCGGCGTAATACCTGATATTCAAATCAAATCACTCAGTGATCAGCAAAGGCCTGTTTTAATTAATTTAAGCCAGGATAAGAGCATGAATTATGCATGGATTAAAGTAAACACTGCTAATCCCGCTGCAACAATGAGTATGATCAAAAAAGCCTATATGCAAATAGAGCCGGGTGTTGAGTTCCAGGGTTCTTATGTAAATGAAAATATTGATCGTTTATACAAAGAAGAAAAGATGATGGCAAACATGTTTACTGTTGCAGCAGCAATTGCCATTATTCTTTCATGCATGGGTTTGTTTGGCATTGCTTCTATTATCACACGGCAGCGTGTAAAAGAGATCGGTGTACGAAAGGTATTAGGTGCTACTATAACCAACATTTTTACATTAATAAGTAAAGAATTTGTCAAACCTGTAATCATCGCATTTTTTATTGCAGTTCCAATTGGCTGGTGGGCAATGGATAGTTGGCTGCAGGATTATTCGCATCGGGTAAGTATTCATTGGTGGGTATTTGCTGTTGCGGGAATAACAGCTTTTACAATAACAATTTGTACTGTAAGCTTTCAATCAATCAAAGCAGCAATTGCAAATCCTGTGAAGAGTTTAAGAACGGAATAATCAATTTGATAATGAGACAATTTGAAAATTTGAAAATGAAAAGACCTACAACGTAAAACATAGAACTTAAAACTTACAACGTGTTCAAAAATTATTTCAAAACAGCATGGCGCAACATACAGCGCAATAAGGTAAACAGCTTTATAAATATTGCGGGTTTATCTATCGGGATGGCTTGTGTTATTTTAATTGTAATGTATGTGCAGGATGAAGTACGCTTTGATAAATTTTTTAAAGATGCCGACCACATTTTCCAGGTGAACATGACAACCATGAGTAATGGGGTAGAATCTACAACAGGTGGGAATACGGCGCCTAAAGTTGGACCAACACTTGTTAATTCTTATCCCGAAATAGAAAGCTGTGTGAGAATTTACCGGCCAGGTGACGTGATGGTGCGTTATGAAGAAAATGCAAAGACGGAAAATTATTTTACCGAAAAGCGCGTGATGGCAGTTGACTCAAATTTTTTGCAGGTGTTTAACTATAACATTCTGAAGGGAAATGCTGCAACCTGTTTACAAAAACCAAACGCTGTTGTTATAACAGAAGTTACTGCAAAAAAATATTTTGGCAACACCAATGCAATTGGAAAACTATTATTGTTTGATACAGACCGCAAACCTTTTATTGTAACTGCGGTACTCAAAGATATTCCTGCACAATCTTCTTTTCAGTTTGATATGCTGGCACCAATAAATGCTTATGCAGAAGTGAAAAAAAGAAGCTGGAACTGGTTTTGGCTGCAGGTGAATACCTATGTAAAGCTTCGCAGTAATGTTGGTGTTGATAAAGCATCCATTGCACGGCTCGAAGCAAAGTTTCCTGCAATGGTAAAAGAGCATGCTTTTCAAAGTGAATACGGTCAAACGTATGAAGAGTTTGTAAAAATGGGCGGCAAGCTTGAATATAGTTTAATGCCTTTTACCAAAGTTCATTTATATGCAAATCCTATGAACGTTCCGGCACGCTTAACAACGTTAAGTGATATAAAGTATGTATATATTTTTTCTGTGATTGCATTGTTTATTATCATTCTTGCCTGCGTAAATTTTATGAATCTTTCCACAGCTCAATCTGCAACAAGAGCAAAGGAAGTAGGAATACGCAAAGTGTTGGGTTCAGTAAAATCGCAATTGATAAAACAATTTCTTACAGAAGCAATGTTATACAGTTTAATTGCAACAGTAATTGCGTTTGTGTTGGTGCTGCTCACAATAAAACCTTTTAATGATGTTGCAGGAAAAGCGCTGACGTTCGGCTCAATATTCAGCGGTTATATCTGGTTATTTATATTGGCCTTAAGTTTACTCAGCGGCTTACTTGCAGGTTTGTATCCTGCATTTTATTTAACTTCTTTTAATCCTGTAACAGTATTAAAAGGCTTAAAGCTTTTTAAAAATAGCCTGGGCAATCTTTTTATACGCAATGGTTTGGTGGTGTTGCAATTCACCATTTCAATCGCACTTATTGTTTGCACCATTATCGTGTTTCAGCAATTAAAATATACACAGCATAAAGACCTTGGTTTAAACAAGGAAAATGTGGTTGTAATAGCCAATACAAAACGTTTGGGAAATAATGAAGAAGCATTCAGGCAGGAACTTATAAAACAGCCTGGTGTAATTGATGCATCCGTTTCAAGCAGCATTCCAACAAAATCAAATTTTGGCGATGATTATGTACCTGAGCCAACAGAAAAAGATAAGCCTTTAATGAAAGAAGTTGGCCTTTCTTCTTTTATGGTTGATGAAGAATTTATTCCAACATTGAAGATGAAAGTTTTGCAGGGAAGAAATTTTTCAAAAAATTTTAATGATTCCGCCTCAGTAATATTAAATGAAACCGCAGCAACAATGATAGGCTGGAAAAATGCTGTTGGAAAATATCTTTCTTATCCCGGCAACGATCAGCGCTTTAAAGTAATTGCAGTAGTGAAAGATTTTAATGTGGCATCATTAAAACAAACGGTTGAACCGTTTGCATTGTTTAATAATTCATCTCATACATACAGCCTCAATTCATCTTACATTTCAGTAAGGTTGCGACCCGGAAATTTGAATGACTATATTCATCAGCTTGAAAACAAATGGAAAAGCTTTACACCAAATACACCTTTTGATTATAGTTTCTTAGACAATGAGTTTGATGCTTTATATCGCTCCGAACAACGTATGGGCGCAGTGTTTGGCATCTTTACTTTTCTTTCCATTTTTGTTGCATGCCTCGGCTTGTTTGGTTTATCTGTTTATACAGCAGAACGGCGTAAAAAAGAAATTGGTGTTAGAAAAGTTTTAGGTGCATCTGTGCAAAGCGTTGTTGCACTTTTATCAAAAGAATTTTTAAAACTTGTTTTATTATCAGCTGTAGTTGCATTTCCGGCAGCATGGTTTTTTATGAATAAATGGCTGGAAGACTTTGCATATCGCATATCAATTGGTTGGGCTGCGTTTGTTGTAGCTGGTTTTGCAGCATTGCTTATAGCATTGTTTACAATAAGTTTCCAGGCAATAAAAGCAGCAATTGCAAACCCTGTTGAGTCATTGCGAATGGAATAAGCAACATGAAATCCCACTCGTTGCGGATAAGAGTTTAAGAACAGAATAATTTATCAGCTAACAGCTAATGGCCGATAGCTATTACCCAAAATACATTTTATGCTACAAAATTTTTTAAAAATTGCTTTCAGAAATATCACAAGGCATAAAGGTTTCGCATTCATTAATATTGCCGGTTTAACGTTGGGTTTAACTGCTTGCATTTTAATTGGATTGTTTGTATGGGACGAACATCAGTATGATAAATTTCTTCCGAACGGCGACCAGGTTTATCGTGTATATGATGAATATACAAATAGTGAAGGAACACAAATGATGGCTGTTACGCCGCCGATGTTTGCAAGCACGTTAGATAAGGATTTTCCTGAAGTAGAAAAAACTGCACGTGTAATGATGATGGCTGAATACAAAACGCTTTTTGAAGCAGGTAAAAATAAATTGTATGAGCAGAGCGGTTACTTTGTTGATTCTACTTTCTTCGACGTTTTTCCTTTAACCTTTAAGTATGGCAGTTCAGTTAAAGCATTAGACGATCCTAATGCTATTGTTATCTCGCAGGAAATGGCAGAGCGTTTTTTTTGGAAGTGACGATCCTGTTGGCAAACAAATTTTAAAAGACAAAACACCTTACCTGGTAAAAGGAGTTTTTGAAAAAGATCCAAAATTTCATTTGCAGTTTAATTATTTAATTTCTTTATCTGCAATGCAAATACCGGGGGAACGCATGCAAAGCTGGAGTTGGCACCAGTTTGTAACGTATGCAAAACTTAAGAAAGGCGTTGATGTTAATACACTGGAATCAAAATTTCAAAATTATGTAAAGCTAAACGCAAACTCTTTAACCAATGATGCTGCTACTTCGTTAGATAAACCTCTGTTTCAGCCTTTAAAACGCATTCATTTATACTCTGCCGATTTTAAGTTTGACCTCGCACAAAGAGGCAATATAATTTATGTGAACGCACTTACCATTATTGCAATTTTTATATTATTGATAGCATGTTTCAACTTTATAAATCTTGCTACAGCAAAATCACTGCAAAGAGCAAAAGAAGTTGGAGTACGTAAAAGTGTTGGCGCCGGCAGAACGCAGTTAATGGTTCAATTTATCGGCGAAACGGTGTTAATGACTTTTATTAGTATTCTTCTTTCCTTTTGTCTTGCCATGTTTTTGTTACCATGGCTGAATGATTTTACAAACAAGGATATTTCATTCAGCGTATTTGCCAATCCGGTTGTATGGATGTTATTGCTTGCATTAACATTAGTTGTTGGAGTGATCGCCGGTTTCTATCCGGCGCTTGTATTATCCGGTTTTAAACCAGTAAAAGTTTTGAAAGGCAATATATCGGCTGATGAAACGCCGGGAAAAATTCCATGGCTGAGGCATGGACTGGTAATAACACAATTTGCGTTATCTGTTCTATTAATTATTAGTGCGATTGTAGTTTTTAAACAGGTAGATTACCTGCACAATAAAGATCTTGGTTTCAATAAAGAACAAATCATGTTCTTTCCTATGCGTGGTGACAATATGTTTAATAAGGCAGATGCATTTAAAAATGAATTACTGAAAGTTCCCGGGGTTTCTTCTGTTTCCATTGGTTATGGCTTTCCGGGAGATGCAGTTGCAGGCGATGAAATTATTGTATCGCATAATGGCAGGCAAACAACTCAATCCGCCACACAAATAACCGCAGATTATGATTATGTAAAAACACTTGGCTTGCACGTAATTGCCGGGAGAGATTTTTCAAAAGAAATGAAAACCGATAAAGACCATGCATGGATAATTAATGAAACTGCAGTTAGGCAATTAGGTTTTCAAACACCTCAAAAAGCGCTCGGGCAAGATTTGTACTGGCATCCATGGGGTGCATCGAATCCTGATTCTCTTAAAACAGGAAAAATTATTGGTGTTGTAAAAGATTTCAATTATAAAAGTTTATATGATAAAGTTGAAACAACAGTAATACAGATCTTTCCTGATGCTGCATGGAAAGTGGCTGTAAAAATTAAAGCTGCCGGCATTGGAAATTCAATCAATGGTGTGAAAAATGCATGGAACAAATTCACGCCGGAATATCCTATCGAATACAAATTTCTTGATGAAAATTTTGAACAGATGTATACAGCAGAGGATAAATTAAGATCACTGCTTTTGATATTTACCTGTATCGCAATATTCATAGGATGCCTTGGCTTGTTTGGGCTTGCTGCATATACCGCGGAACGAAGAAAAAAAGAAGTAGGCATACGAAAAGTTTTAGGTGCCAGCACACAGAATGTTGTAATGCTGTTATCAAAAGACTTTATAGCACTTGTTGTGATCTCGTTATTCATTGCATCACCAATTGCGTGGATCTTTATGAATAAATGGCTGCAGGATTTTGCTTATCGCATACATATTAATTGGTGGGTGTTTGCCGTTGCCGCCATTGCCTCATTAAGTATTGCATTTATAACAGTAAGCTTCCAGGCAATAAAAGCCGCAATAGCAAATCCTGTAAAGAGTTTAAGAACGGAATAATTATAAATAATATAAAGCAACCAACTCACTGCGGAATCCAGGATAATGTTCATCGCCGTACAGGCTGGTTGTTCGTTTCCGAACAGTTTTCAAATCATTATTGTTATAAAAGCCTTATTAGCAGAGGCTTTTAGCATGGCATAAGTGTTGGTCAATTTTTAGAATTAATTCAGGAGGCTTATATTATGCTTAGAAACTTTTTTAAAATAGTTGCGCGCAATTTAATGCGTTATAAAGCATATACGCTTATTAATATTATAGGAATGAGCATTGGCATTGCTGCAATGGTTTGGGGTTATCAAACTTACCGGTTTGCTTTTAGCTATGATAATTTTCATCCTGACAGAGATAATGTTTATCGTGCATTAACAAAGAAAGATGGTGCCGATGATATTAAAGGTATATTTCCTTTAGCTGCTGTTCAGGCTGCAAAAAATCAGTTTGCAGGAATAAAGGAAACTGTAAGACTTGATAGCAGGGGCATGAATATAAAATCCGGGAAAGGCGAAACATTCGCAGAGGAGGTTCATTTCACAGACCCTGAATTTTTTGATTTTTTCAATTTTCCATTGCTTGCAGGTAATAATAATTTGAATGATCAAAGCGGTGTATTAATAACAGAAAAAACGGCAAAAAAATATTTCGGAAATGAAAATGCAGTTGGTAAAACATTAATTTTTTATGCAGGAGAATCTTATGCCAGGCCACTTACAATAAAAGGCATACTGAAAGACCTGCCGGTAAATTCAACCATTCAATTTTCATTTCTCACAAATTTTGATAACCAGTTAAAACCAGATGGAACTAAAATAGCTCCTGATGACTGGTCATGGTTTGTTGGTGCAGCATTTTTTAAAATACCAAACCCTGCTGAAGTATCTTCTATAGCTGCAGGCATGAATAAATATTTGCCGCTTCAGAACAATGCGAGGGAAGATTGGAAAGCGTCCGGGTTTAAATTAATAACACTCAAAGAAAATGCATTACAATTTGATACTATCGGGTCTAATGCACTTTTTCAAAGACCGGATAATGCTGCCGCGTTTGGTCCTTTTATTTTTGCATTTCTTCTTTTTCTTTCTGCCTGTTTAAACTTTTCAAATACTACAGTTGCACGTTCCAATTCGCGGTTAAAAGAAATAGGCATGCGCAAAGTAATGGGTAGTACATACAGCCAGTTAATTCTGCAAATGCTTTTAGAATGCGCCAGTATTGTTTTATTTGCAATTGCATTATCCGTGTTGCTTAACACCTTGTGGTTGCCTGCTTTTAATAAAATGTTTGTGTTTGTTGATATAAAGGCAAATTATTTTCATGATGCTAATCTCCTTGCATTTTTAGCGCTTATGCTTGTTGGCAGCACTTTATTAGCCGGAGCATATCCTGCATTTTATATCAGCCGTTTTAATCCTTCGTCTATATTCCGCGGCAGCGTAAAATTCGGCGGCTCTAATTTGTTTTCAAGGTTGATGTTGGGTTTGCAAATATCAATCTCCATTATTACAGTTGTTGCAGGTATTGCTTTTGCGAGGAATGCAGAATTTCAGCGCACGTATGATTTTGGGTATAACCTTGAAAACATGATGGGCGTTTTAGTGGATAATCAAAACACGTTTGATGTATTGAAGAATGAAATGAAAAATGTTCCGCAGGTAACAGCACTTACGGGAACAGAAAGTCACATTGGTTTTGGTTACAGGAAGATGGTTGGTGAAGCAGAAGGAATAAAAAAAGAGACCAATTATTTTGAAGTAGGAATAGATTATACAAAGACGATGAACTTAAAAATCATTGCCGGCAGAACGTTTGATCCTGCAATGGAATCAGATTATAAAAACTCAATTTTAATTACGCAAAAACTGGCTGGCATGTATGGATGGAAAGATGCCCAGGCATTAGGCAAACAAATACATATTGATACGGCAGCATATTCTGTTATCGGCGTATTAAAAGATTTTCATTCCAGCAATCTTTTTGATCCGCTTGAACCTGTTATAATGAAACCTGTAAAAGCAGATAAGTTTCAATATTTAATTATACAGGCTAAACCGGAAAATTTAACCAGTGTATATGAGAAAACGAAAGCCACATGGGAAAGGCTTTTTCCACTAAAACCCTTCAGTGGTTTTTATCAAAATGAAGTCACTGCAGAATCTTATCGCGTAACCACAAGCATCGCAAAAATATTTTCATGGTTTGCGATTATTTCTATCTTACTTACTGCTACAGGTTTATTTGCACTTGTATCACTTACTATGCTTAAAAAAATGAAAGAAGTAGCACTCAGGCGCGTAGTAGGCGCAGCGCCGGGTGATATTCTTTTATTAATCAATAAAGGATATTTCTGGATATTTCTCATCTCTTCTCTTTTAGGATGTTATGCCGGATGGACTTTAACCAAATCAATGTTGGACTCAATTTTTAAAGTGCATGTTGGTATTGAGAGTTCAACATTATTCATATCAGTTGCTGTGCTGTTCTTAATAACGGCATGTATAACGGGAATAAAAGTATGGCAGGCAATAAAAACAAACCCGGTTAAATTGTTAAGAACGGAGTAATCTGGAATCCGGATTTGGGTTGATTAAAAGATTAACAGGATTGAATAAAAATAAATCAGACATCTAAAATTCTACATCAGAAATCATCTTGTATGTTTAAAAATTATTTTAAAACTGCATGGCGCAACATTAAAAAGAACAAAGTTTTTTTTGCGCTCAATTTTATTGGCTTGTACATAAGCGTTGTTGTTTGTTTATTGATTGGCTTGATTATACTGCATGAAACAAGCTTTGACAAATCAACGAACAATAACCTAAGCATTTACAGGATTGTAAAAAGCAACATTATATCAACAGGTAAAACATACGGTCCCGTAACACCATATCCTCTTGCAACTGCACTGCGCGTTGCAATGCCTGGTGAAAAACTTATTTCGCAAATTCATTTTCAAAAGGATGATGTAATTTCTTTTGATAATAAAAAGTTTAAAGAACAAAATATAGTTTTTGCAGATTCTGTTTTTCCTAAACTATTTTCTTTAACTGTACAACAAGGCAGCATTCAAAGGACTTTGGCTGAACCTGGTTTTACCATTCTTACTGAAACAACTGCACATAAATATTTTGGCAATGAAAATGCAATTGGTAAGCGCATAAAAATCGCAAACCTCGTTGACCTGCAGGTTGCTGCTGTAATTGCAGATGCACCTGCAAACTCGCATCTGCCTTACAATATGCTCATTTCTTATGCTTCATTAAAGCCTGAATTTATCGGTGGCTTTCCGCTTGACCAATGGGGCTTAAACTCAGCGGGATTTACATACATCGCATTATCAAATCAAAACAAAATACAGCAGGTGCAAACAGCGCTTGCTTCTATTGCCAATGAACATCTTAATAATAAAAATGACGGAACTAAAACAATATTTAATCTGCAACCTTTGCCTGATATTCACTACAACCAGTTATACGCCGGAAGCAACCCATCTTATACAATCAGCTACAGCTACCTGTATTTAATCGGCGCTATTGGCTTGTTTCTTATTTTGGCTGCCTGTATTAATTACACCAATCTTTCAACGGCGCTTGCAATAAAAAAATCAAAAGAAGTTGGTGTAAGAAAAACAATGGGCGCAACCCGCAACCATCTTATCAAACAGTTTTTATCAGAAACTTTTTTACTTACAGCTTTTGTTTTTATTGCAGCAGCTTTATCGGTTGGCCTGTTTCTTCCGCCATTAAATAATTTTCTTGACAAAAATATTCCGGTTAACTGGCTGCATGTAAACAGAGCATTTTTGTTAATTGCGTTATGGATTTCCGTTTCATTGCTTTCAGGTTTATATCCTGCGTTTGTTTTATCAAACTTTAATCCCATTACTGCTTTAAAAAATAAAACGGTAACGCCAAAAGCATCTGTAATTACATTAAGAAGGGGATTGGTGATATTCCAGTTTTTAACGGCGCAGATTTTAACTATCAGTGCAATAGTAGTGGCGAAACAAATGAATTTTATACAGTCGCAGCCTTTGGGTTTTAGTAAGAATAATGTTGTTGATATAAGCCTTCCTGAAAACAAACCTGAGCAATTAAAATTGCTGAATGATAAATTATCAAATATACCTGGCGTAAGCAGTGTTAGTTTGTCATTGGGTGCGCCTGTAACGGATAACAATGCTTCTACAAGTTTCAACCGCAAAGAAAAATATACTTCAGAAAAAATTGATGTTGAAGTGAAGGCTGCAGACAAAAATTATTTAAAAACATACGGCTTGCAATTAACAGCAGGAAGATGGTTTGATGAAAACGATGAACGCAATGTCGATAATTCTATTCCTGATTCTTTAAAGCGTTATGCATTTGTTTTAAATCAAACGGCATTAAAAGCACTTGGTTTTTCATCTGCGCAGGATGCATTGGGTAAGTATGTAACTTTTGGCATGAATGATATTTCAGCGCCTGTTATTGGTGTAGTGAAAGATTATAATACTTCTTCTTTACACAATACAGTAAAACCTGTATTAATGGTTGAGTTTCCTTTTTTTTATTATAATGCAGGCATAAAATTAACCGGCGGTTATTCTGCTTCTACATTATCGGCGATAGAAAAAGCATGGACATCTGTTTATCCGCAACAATTATTTGAAAGCAGTTTTCTGGATGAACATATTGGTTCATTATATAAAAATGAAAAACGCACACAACAATTATTTAACCTGTTTACATTTTTATCTATTGTAATAAATGTGCTCGGGCTTGTTGGCTTGCTTTCTTTTATGATAGAACAAAAAACAAAAGAAATAGGAATTCGCAAAGTGTTGGGCGCATCTGTAAAAGATATATCATTCATATTATCAAAAGATTTTTTACGGTTAATAGTAATTGCATTCTTTATTGCCGCACCGGTTGCATGGTTGCTGATGAATAAATGGCTGCAGGATTTTGCATACAGAACAGCAATAAGCTGGTGGGTTTTTGCAGTGGCTGTGCTGGCTGCACTTGTTATAACCTGTATTGCAGTCGGGTTTCAAACAATTAAAGCAGCGTTGGCAAACCCGGTGAAGAGTTTAAGAAGTGAATAAACCCCACCAAACCTCCCCTAAAGGGGAGGCTTTAAACAGCTTGAATAAAATGAAATACTTAAATAATAATTAAACTTAAAAAGTACTCTCCTTCGGAGAGGATTTAGGAGAGGCTTCTATTATGATAAAAAATTATTTAAAAATCGCGTGGAGAAATCTTGTTAAGAACAAGGCTTATTCCATCATCAACATTACAGGTTTGGCAATTGGCCTTTCCTGCTTTTTATTAATTGCATTGTATGTAATGGATGAATTAAGCTATGATCGTTTCTATCCGAATGCAGACCGTATTTACCGCATCCATTCTGACATACGTTTTGGCGGAGCAGACCTGCACATGCCCGTAACAAGCGACATGATGGGAGAGTTGCTGAAGAAGGATTATCCGCAGGTTGAAAACTATACGCGCCTTTATACTTTTAATGGTGATAAGCTTATTAAAAAGGGCAACGATTATATTGATGAATCAAAAGTTGCTAACGTTGATTCCACTTTTTTTGATGTGTTTCAACTTCCGGTTATTGAAGGTGATATTAAACATGCATTGAATGAACCTAATACAGTTGTTGTAACCGAATCAACCGCAAAAAAATATTTTGGCACAACACATGTTCTTGGTAAAACCATTGAAACAAAAGATGATAAAAATCCTTTTTATAAAATAACAGCCATTATAAAAGATATACCGCATAATTCGCATTTCCATTTTGATCTTCTCTTCCCTATGAAAAATGTAGATTACGAATGGGGGCAACTTACCAGTCATAATTTTTATACTTACTTAAGGTTAAAACAAGGAACAGATTATAAAGCTTTCGAAAAAAAATTCGATCAGTATGTTAATAAATATGTTTTGCCGCAGGCAAAGCAGTATATGAATCTTAACAGCATGGAAGAATTTAAGAAAGCAGGAAACAGCCTTGAATATTCACTGATGCCATTAACAGATATTCATCTTCATTCTGACCGTTCTTTTGAGCTAAGCGCAAACGGCAGTATGCAATATGTTTATATTTTTTTCAGCAGTGGCTTTATTTATATTAATTATTGCATGCATCAACTTCATGAACCTTACTACTGCGCATTCTGCAAACCGCGCAAAAGAAATAGGCATAAGAAAAGTGCTTGGAACAGAAAAGCGTAACCTGGTTTTACAGTTTCTTTTTGAATCAACGTTAATGGTGTTGATATCATTACTGATTGCCGTAGCAATTGTATATGCAGTGTTGCCCTTATTCAATGATGTTGCCAGTAAACAGATGACAACATCAAGTTTATTCTCGCCTTATATTTTACCGTTGCTTATCGCATTGCCTTTTATAGTTGGGTTACTGGCGGGAAGTTATCCTGCATTTTATTTATCAGCATTCAAGCCAATTGAAATATTAAAAGGAAAATTAAAACTCGGCAGCAAAAGCGGTGGTTTAAGAAGTGTGCTGGTAGTATTCCAGTTTGCTGTTTCAATTATTTTAATTGTTGGAACCATCGTAGTATATAAACAGATTAATTATATTCAAACAAAAAATCTTGGTTATAATAAAGACCAGGTTTTGATTATTAACGGCATTTCTTCTTTAAACAACAATGTAGATGCATTTAAAAACGAGGTGCTCCAAATGCCGGGTGTAGTAAGCGGAACATTAACCGGTTACCTTCCTGTTTCAAATTCATACAGGAGTGATAATACATATTCAAAACAAGCGGTAATGGATGCAAAGACTGGCTTTGATATGCAGAACTGGCGCGTTGATTATGATTATATAAAAACGCTTGGCATGCAGGTAATTAAAGGCAGAGGTTTCTCGCGTGAATTCGGAGGCGATTCTGCATCTGTTATTATTAATGAAACAACGGCAAAGATTTTAGGTTATGCTGATCCTGTTGGTAAAAAAATTTATACCACTACAGATACGCCCGGAAAAACATTGGCTTATACAATTATAGGTGTGGTGAAGAATTTCAACTTTGAATCACTGCACCAGGATGTTGGCCCGCTTGCTCTTTTATTAGGTGGTGGTTTCGGTTCCGGTGTATTTAAAGTAAACACTTCAAACATTCAAAGCTTAACTACACAAATTCAAAACAAATGGAAAGCATTAGCGCCGGGTTTGCCATTCAGTTATCATTTTCTGAATGAGTCGTTTGATGAAATGTATCGCGCAGAACAGCGCGTTGGAAAAATTGCATTAATATTTTCAGTGCTTGCCATCTTTATTGCCTGCCTTGGTTTATTTGGTTTGGCCACATTTATTGCAGAACAGCGTACAAAAGAAATTGGTATAAGAAAAGTTTTAGGAGCAAGTGTGCAGGGCATTGTACAAATGCTTTCAAAAGATTTTATGAAACTTGTTGCTATTGCCTTTGTGTTTGCAGCACCGCTTGCATGGTGGGCGATGCATAGCTGGCTAAATGATTTTGCATATAGAATTAACATTGAATGGTGGATGTTTGCTGCTGCAGGATTTGGCGCTTTATTCATAGCGCTTGCTACAGTAAGTTTCCAGGCAATAAGAGCAGCAATAGCTAACCCGGTAAAGAGTTTGAGAACGGAATAATGAATGGTGAATACAACTTAAAACATACAACAGGAACTTAAAACTCCTTTCATGTTCAAAACAAATCTGAAAATTGCATGGCGCAATCTTATAAAAGATAAACAGTTTACTTTTTTAAATGTGCTGGGTTTATCTGCAGGGCTTGCTTGTGCACTGCTCATTTTTTTGTGGGTAAATGATGAAATGAGTTTCGATAAATTCTTTGCAAATAATGATCGTTTGTATGAAGTGATGGAGCATAGAACCGGTAATGGACAAACAGCAATATCAGATGAATCATCAGGCATGGTGAGCGAAATATTAGCCCAACAAATTCCCGAGGTTTACTATGCTTCGCCATTGGCGCCGCCTTTCTGGTTTCAAAAATATACGCTGTCCGTTGGCGATAAAAACATAAAGGCAAACGGGCAATATGCAGGTAAAGATTACTTCAATATTTTTTCTTTTAAATTGATTGATGGCAACAGTAATGATGTATTGAAAAATAAAAGCTCAATTGTAATATCAGATGAGCTTGCTGACAAATTATTTGGTACAACACAAAACATCATTGGCAAGCCAATACGCTTTCAGCAGGATACAACTTTTTTTTGTATCGGGTGTGTTTGAAAAAACGCCGTATCATTCGTCGCAGCAATTTGATTTTGTTTTATCATTTGATTACTTAGGTGATGTACAGCATTGGGTAAAAACATGGGGCAATTTAGGTCCGCACAATTTTGTGTTGTTAAAGAAAGGAACAGATGCTGACGCAGTAAATAAAAAAATTGCCGGTGTTGTCAGGGCAAATTCTGAAGATACTTCGCGAACATTATTCCTTACAAAGTTTTCAAATATTTATGCAGAAAATTCTTTTGATCATGGTCAGCAAACAGGCAGCAGGCTTGTATATGTAAAATTGTTTTCGCTCATCGCTGTTTTTATTTTAGTAATTGCCTGCATCAACTTCATGAACCTTTCTACAGCAAAAGCATCCAGGCGAATGAAAGAGATAGGCATTAAAAAAGTTGTAGGTGCAGAACGTAAACAACTCATCTTCCAGTTTCTTTCAGAATCTATGTTGCTTACATTATTTGCAACTGTTTTTGCTATAATAATAACGTTATTGTTATTGCCTTCATTTAATCAAATTACCGGCAAACAAATCAGTTTGCATTTTAATGCATCAATGATTATTACATTGGTAATTGTTATTGTGTTCACAGGATTGTTTGCAGGCAGTTATCCGGCTTTATATTTATCAAAATTTAATCCGCTTGTTATTTTAAAAGGAAAACTAAGCACATCATTTGCAGAGGTTGTTTCTAGAAAAGGCCTGGTAATTTTTTCAATTCACATTATCATCTATTTTAATTATTGCAGTGCTTATTATTTACCAGCAAATACAATTTATACAAAACACAAATCCCGGTTATAATAAAGAGAATATATTAA
>Ga0206942_1096_pt1 | contig 27111 bp, 15 predicted proteins | sample Alteio_BWOrgHeat_6_FD_153253 | JGI IMG/M metagenome (GOLD analysis project Ga0206942, IMG submission 153253) | Enriched cells from forest soil in Barre Woods Harvard Forest LTER site, Petersham, Massachusetts, United States -... | ecosystem: Environmental > Terrestrial > Soil > Temperate forest > O... | reverse complement strand
ATCGTAGTCGCCATAGATGACAAGCGATTCGCTTTCCTCACGCGCCCGGATGAGGCGCCCGACGGCTTTGTCCATGTTCGGCAATGAGAACGGATCGGAAAGATTTTTGAGCCGCGGAGCCAGGAAATTTTCCGCAATAGCAATTTCGCTGATGCCACGATTGAGGAGGCATTGGGCCAGGAGCGGGGAAATCTTGAGTTTCGATGCCAATTGCCCGGCCATGAGCGGCTGAGAGGGCGCGAGGGACCAGCGAAATTTCATTTATTTTTTCCCTCACGTTGAGCGGCAGTGATGGATAGGACCATCGAAATTGAGAGGATGGCGGCAACGACCAGGAGCGAGATGGAAGTAGGGATTTGGATCTGAAACCATTGGCCGGATGCTCCGTGCGGGGCAAGGAGCATTTTGACACCGAAGAAAACAAGGACGACAGAGAGGCCAAATTTCAGGTAGCGGAAATAGCCGAGCGCATCGGCCAGCACGAAATACATCGAGCGCAGGCCAATGATGGCGAAAACGTTCGAGGAAAAGACGATGAAGGCCTTGCGAGTGACTGAAAAAACGGCGGGCACGGAATCCACGGCAAAAAGCAGGTCGGTGGTCTCGATGAGGAGCAGGACCAAAGCGAGCGGCGTAAGGGCAAATTTGCCGTTGATCCGGGTAAAAAAATTCTGGCCGTCGTTAGTTGGCGAAACTGGAAAAATTCTGCGGGCAATGCGCAGGACGATATTTTTTTCCGGGTCCACCTGTTTTTTCTCGACCAGCATTTTGATACCCGCAAGAACCAGGAATGCGCCGAAAAGATAAAGAATCCAGTTGAAACGGTTGATGAGCGCGACGCCCGCGGCGATCATCGCGCCGCGCATGACCAGCGCGCCGATGATGCCCCAGAACAGAAGGCGATGCTGCCATTCGAGCGGGACGCGGAAATAAGTGAAGATGACCGCCATGACGAGGATGTTGTCGAGCGAGAGGGAAAGTTCGATGACATAGCCGGTGGTGAACTGGATGGCTTCCTCATGCGAACGCCACACAACCAGGGCCAGCGCGAATAACATGGCCAGCGCCACCCAAAACGCGCTCCAGCTGATGGCTTCGGCAAACTTGACGACATGGGCGCGGCGATGGAACGCGCCGAGGTCGAGCGCGATAAAAAACAAAACAAAAACGATGAATCCGAGCCAGTACCAGGGCGTGATTTCAGTCATTTTGGATTACGATTTACGATTTGAGCGCGAACTGCAAACCGAATCGTCTCTCCCCGACCGAAGATTTTCAAGCTTTCGCCACGTCCGTGTTCTGCATCGTCACCCCGGAACCGCCAATGGCCGGGCGTTGTCCCTTATGCCACCACAGCACAAATGCGCTCGCGATGTAGATGGAGGAATACGTGCCGGTGACGATGCCGACGAGGAAGGTGAAGGCGAAATCGTTGATGACCCCGCCGCCGAAAATGTAAAGACAACCGGTCGCAATGAGCACTGTGCCGCTGGTGATGATGGTACGGCTCAGCGTTTGGTTCAGTGCGGCATTGATGATATCCTTAAACGTACCGCGCATACCGAGCTTCAGATCTTCACGAATACGGTCAAAGATGACGACCTTGTCGTTGAGCGAGAAGCCGATGATGGTCAGGATGGCGGCGACCACGGTGGCGTTGAATTGCCGGCCGGAAATGTGATACGAGATGCAATAGCAGCCGAGCGTCAACAGCACATCGTGGATGACGGCGACGATGGCGCCCAGGGCGAAGGAAAATTCATACCGGAAGGCGACATAAACGAGGATGCCGAACATAGCCATGAGTGACGCGCCAATGGCGGAATTGAGGACGTCTTGTCCCACATCCGCACCGACATGTTGCTGCATGACCACTTGCAGGTTCGCCTGTGGAAATTTTTGCTCCAGCGCCTGCTGGACCTGTTTCGAAGTATTTTCCGGAGAAGTCACGCGCAAGGTCGGCGCTCCCCCGCTGACACTTTTCTGATATTGGATCTGCACATCCTTTTGCCCGGCGTCCGTCAGAGTCGAGCGCACATCTTGCAGAGGGACCTGCTGCGAATAGCTGAACATGGTGCTGTCACCGCCGAGGAAATCCACGCCGAGCAGTTTCTTGCCGTCAAAAGTGCCGCCATAAATCAGCGCCCCAAGGGCAAAGATCCAGGTAAGGATGAATAACGGTTTGGCCACCGACATAAAGTTGACGCTGGTGCTGCGGATGACATGGAACATGCTGAGTGTCTTGATCCAGTTGCGGTCGAGCAGGAAATCAAAAATGAGGCGCGTGACCACCAACGCGGTGAACAAACTGGCGGCAACACCGATGGTGAGGGTGACGCCGAACCCTTTGATTTCGCCCGTGCCCATGAAAATCAGGATGATGGACGAGATGAGCGTGGTGACGTGCGAATCGAAGATCGTGCCGAACGCGCGCGCATAACCGGCGGCGATGGCGCCACGGATGGATTTGCCCTTGGCGAGTTCCTCGCGCAGGCGTTCATAGATCAGCACGTTCGCATCCACGGCCATACCGATGGTGAGCACGACGCCCGCGATACCCGGCAGGGTGAAAGTCACGCCCGCATCGCACATGACGCCCATCAGGATGATGATGTTGGTGATGAGCGCGATATTCGCCGTCAATCCCGCGAGCCGGTAATAAACCAGCATGAACAGCGAAACAAAGATCACCGCGGCGATGGAGGCCTCGACCCCACTGTGGATGGAGTCCGAACCGAGGGTCGGCGACACGTCATAGGAATATTTCAGATACAAAGGCTCGCGGAGCGGATTTTGCAGGACACTGGCAAGGTTTTGGGCTTCCTCCTGCGAGAACGAGCCGGTGATGCGGACATTACCGTCCAAAATCGGTGTCTGCATCGTGGCCACGGATTGCAATTGGCCGTCCAGCACAACCGCCATTTGGTGCCCGGTATAATCAGTGGTCATTTTCCCGAAGGCGGCCGCCGCCGCGGGCTTCAGGCTGAAGATAATATCCGGATTGCCCATGTCATCGCGCGAGGGATACGCGTCGCTGGTGATATCGCCGGACAAGTCGGATTCACCTCTTTTGGGGAGGACGTAAGCGGTCGTGTGAGCGGGAGATCCATTGGCAGCAGGTTCAGTCATTTTGAGGATCTCATAGCCGGGCGGGACCGGCTCGTGATTCGCAATGATGTCGTAGCTGTCCTGCTTGACGAGGCGGAATTCCAGGTAAGCCGCCTTGGAAAGATTCGTCTCGGCTTCGTTCTTGGCAGATTCGGAAAGACCGGGTAGCTGGACCAGGACTTCGCTCGCGCCGGCGGGCTGAATGACCGGTTCGGCGATGCCGAACTTGTCAACGCGTTTGCGCAACACTTCGACCGCTTGCGACATGGCGCTGGCCTCCTGTTGACTGTTGAGGGAATTGGTCGTGGGGACGGCATTAGACATGGCCATCAAAAACGCCGTGCCACCCTGGAGATCGAGGCCGAGCTTGATTTTGCCCTCGGCGTCGCCCTGGATACGGTTGAGAATAAACGTCGTGGGATCGGATTGGTTGGTGGCATCACTCAATGACGGAAAATATTTCGTGATGTCATTGGTGCCGATGGCGCCCGCGAGGTTGGCAAACTCGCTGTTGGTGGCGGCGCTTTGGAGCTCCGCTGCGCGCGACAAAATATTTGTGAACGTGCTGTCCGCGTTACGGGCGCGGCCGGCGAATTGCTGGATCAGGTCGCGCGAGGTGGGCGGATAAACCTCGGCCAAAGCCCAGGCGATCAGAACGAGCAGAAAAATGAACCAAAATTTCCGATTTTTCATGGAGTCTCAGGATGCGGATTTTTCTTCGCCAGCGCGTTGGATGACTTCAACCACGGAGGCCTTGGTGACTTCCATTTTAGCGTCCGCCGAACGAATGGAAACAATTGTGTCTTTAACGCTGATAACGATGCCGACAATGCCGGCGGTGGTGACGATGCGGTCGCCGGACTTGAGGGTGTCCTGCACCTTCATCTGCTGTTTGCGTTGCTGGGTTTGGGGCCGGATCATCAGGAAGTACATGATGACCAGGATCAAAATCATCGGGACAAACAGGCCCAGAGGCGAACCCTGCTGCTGTGCGCCGGCACCAGTTGAAGGCGTTGCCGGAGCCGTGGAACCTGCAGTCGGAGCGGCGGTGGTGGCATCCGCCAAAACAACGGTGAAAACGTTTAAATGCGTCATGAAAATGGCCGGACACTTTATAATACCCGCGCTATATAGCAAGCGTTATCCGTGATTGTTTTAAAGGTTGGATGGATTTTAAAAGCGGTTCCGCGAAAACCATTTCCACTCATTGTCTGAAGCTGCAAGGCGGTCGCCCTATCCGCTGCAAATTGCAATTCGGAAAGGGGGGAATTATTGCAGTATGCACAAGACTTTCCACCCTAAGTATCGGGAGGTTTGCTCTTTTGCGGCGGTTTTGCTCGCAAAATAGCGAACATCGTTTTCGGGCCGTTTCTGGCACAGTTTCTGCAAAGGGATAACCGGCATACTTTGCCCTGATTTGTGTTAGGAAGCCAAGGAGCTAATCAGAATCGAGGCAGTCAATTGAATAAAATAAATATATGAAGGACACTAGCTTTCTGGCGCCGTCAGTGGAACCACATTCAAATGGGGTTGCCCACAATGGCAGTGATTTTAAACGCGAGTTGCTGGCCGCTTTAACGGCGGTTAAAAACGGGGATTTTTCCGCGCGCCTGCCCGGCGACCTCACCGATACGGATGGCAAGATCGCCGATACCTTCAACGAAGTGGCCTCCCGAATGGAATTGTTCGGCAAAAATGTCACCCGCCTGAAGACTGAAGTGGGACGCAGGGGAAAAATCAGTGAACGCATGCCCGTCGGCGATTCCCTGGGCGGATGGGCCGACCGCATCGAGGCCATCAATTCATTGGTCGATGACCTCTCCCGTCCCACCCTCGAAATGGGCCGTGTCATCGGCGCCGTATCGAAGGGCGACCTGACCCAATCCGTTCCCCTGACAACAGATTCAGGCCCGCTTCAGGGCGAGTATCTGCGCACGGCGAAATTGGTCAATGGCACCGTGGAACAATTGGCAGGATTTTCCGTGGAAGTCATCCGCGTGGCGCGCGAAGTGGGTATCGAAGGCAAACTCGGCGGCCAGGCACAGGTCAAAAAAGTGTCCGGCGTGTGGCGCGAACTGACGGAATCCGTCAACCAGATGGCTGGCAATCTCACGGCCCAGGTACGCAATATCGCGGAAGTGACGATCTCGGTGGCCAACGGCGACCTTTCCAAGAAGATCACCGTGGACGTGCGCGGTGAAATCCTCCAGCTCAAGGAAGCGTTCAACACCATGGTGGACCAATTGCGTTCATTCTCGTCCGAAGTGACCCGCGTGGCGCGCGAAGTCGGCACCGAGGGCAAGCTTGGCGGCCAGGCATTCGTGCCTGGTGTGGCCGGCACCTGGAAGGATTTGACGGACAATGTGAATTCAATGGCCTCGAATCTTACTGCACAAGTCCGCAATATTGCGCAGGTGACTACGGCGGTGGCCAAAGGCGATTTGTCCCGCAAGATCACGGTGGACGTAAAAGGTGAAATTCTCGAATTAAAGGACACCATTAACGTTATGGTGGACCAATTAAACTCGTTTGCCTCCGAAGTGACCCGCGTGGCACGTGAAGTCGGTACAGAAGGAAAATTGGGTGGTCAAGCCGCTGTGCCGGGGGTGGCAGGAACGTGGAAGGACCTTACCGATAACGTTAACTCTATGGCTTCAAACCTGACTTCTCAGGTTCGTAACATTGCGGAAGTGACTACGGCGGTGGCCAAAGGCGACTTGTCCCGCAAGATCACGGTGGACGTGAAAGGTGAAATCCTGGAGTTGAAAAACACCATTAATACGATGGTGGACCAGTTGAACGGGTTCGCGGCAGAAGTGACGCGCGTGGCGCGCGAGGTCGGCACCGAAGGCATCCTTGGCGGCCAGGCGGAAGTACCCGGTGTGGCCGGCACCTGGAAAGATTTGACCGACAACGTCAATTCCATGGCCTCCAACCTGACTTCGCAGGTGCGTAACATCGCCGAAGTGGCCACAGCCGTGGCGCGCGGCGATCTATCCCGCAAGATCACAGTGGACGTGAAAGCCGAAATTTTGGAGTTGAAGAACACCATTAATACGATGGTGGACCAGTTGAACGGATTTGCTTCCGAAGTGACGCGCGTGGCGCGCGAGGTCGGCACCGAAGGTATCCTCGGCGGCCAGGCGCAAGTGCCCGGTGTGGCCGGCACGTGGAAAGATTTGACCGACAACGTCAATTCCATGGCCTCCAACCTGACGGGCCAGGTGCGCAATATCGCGGACGTGGCGACGGCCGTGGCCAAAGGCGATTTGTCGCGCAAGATCACGGTGGATGTGAAAGGTGAAATTCTCCAGTTGAAGAACACCATTAACACGATGGTGGACCAATTGAACGGGTTCGCCTCCGAAGTGACCCGCGTGGCGCGTGAAGTAGGCACAGAAGGCAAGCTCGGCGGCCAGGCGCAAGTGCGCGGCGTGGCCGGCACGTGGAAAGATTTGACGGACAACGTCAATTCCATGGCCTCCAACCTGACCGACCAGGTGCGCAACATTGACGCCGTGATCGCCTCGGTGGCGACGGGCGATTTGACCAAGAAGATCACGGTGGATGTGAAGGGCGAAATTCTCGTCCTTAAGAACACCATCAACACGATGGTGGACCAGCTTAACTCGTTCGCCTCGGAAGTCTCGCGCGTGGCGCGCGAAGTAGGAACCGAAGGCCGCCTGGGTGGCCAGGCGCAAGTGCCCGGCGTGGGTGGCACCTGGAAAGATTTGACCGACAACGTCAATTCCATGGCCTCCAACCTGACGGGCCAGGTGCGCAATATCGCGGACGTGACGACGGCCGTGGCCAAAGGCGACTTGTCGCGCAAGATCACGGTGGACGTGCGCGGAGAAATCCTGGAATTGAAGAACACCATCAACACGATGGTGGACCAGCTCAACTCGTTCGCCTCGGAAGTCTCGCGCGTGGCGCGCGAAGTCGGCACCGAAGGCCGCCTGGGCGGCCAGGCGCAGGTGCCCGGCGTGGCCGGCACATGGAAAGATTTGACCGACAACGTCAATTCCATGGCGAACAACCTGACCGGCCAGGTGCGTAATATCGCAGACGTAACGACGGCCGTGGCCAAAGGCGACTTGTCGCGCAAGATCACGGTGGACGTGAAGGGCGAAATTTTGGAATTGAAGAACACCATCAATACGATGGTGGACCAATTGAACTCGTTCGCCTCGGAAGTCTCGCGCGTGGCGCGCGAAGTAGGAACCGAAGGCAAACTGGGTGGCCAGGCCATCGTGCCCGGCGTGGGCGGCACGTGGAAGGACTTGACGGACAACGTCAATTCCATGGCCTCCAACCTGACGGGCCAGGTGCGCAATATCGCAGACGTGACCATCGCCGTGGCGAATGGCGACTTGTCGCGCAAGATTACGGTGGACGTGCGCGGTGAAATTTTGCAGCTCAAGGAAACGATCAATACGATGGTGGAACAATTGCGCTCGTTCGCTTCCGAAGTGACGCGCGTGGCGCGCGAAGTCGGCACCGAAGGCCGCCTGGGTGTGCAAGCGGTGGTGCCCGGCGTGGCCGGCACGTGGAAAGATTTGACCGACTCGGTGAACGCGATGGGTTCCAACCTGACGGGCCAGGTGCGCAACATTGCGGAAGTGACGACGGCTGTGGCGCGCGGCGACTTGTCGCGCAAGATCACGGTGGACGTGAAGGGCGAAATTTTGGAGTTGAAGAACACGATCAATACGATGGTGGACCAGTTGAATGCGTTCGCCTCGGAAGTCTCGCGCGTGGCGCGCGAAGTCGGCACCGAAGGCCGCCTGGGCGGCCAGGCGCAGGTGACGGGCGTGGGCGGCACGTGGAAAGACTTGACCGACAATGTGAATTTCATGGCGGCGAACCTCACTGACCAGGTGCGCGGCATTGTGAAAGTGGTGACCTCCGTCGCCAACGGCAACCTCCGCCAGAAATTGACGGTGGAAGCGAAAGGCGAAGTGGCCGCGCTCGCCGAAACCATCAATAACATGACGGACACGCTGGCGATCTTCGCCGAGCAGGTCACGAACGTGGCCCGCGAAGTCGGTGTGGAAGGCCGTTTGGGCGGTCAGGCGAGCGTGCCGGGCGCCGCCGGCACCTGGAAAGATTTGACCGGTAACGTCAACCTGCTGGCCGCCAACCTGACAACGCAGGTGCGCGCGATCGCGGAAGTGGCCACGGCGGTGACCAAGGGCGACCTGACGCGGTCCATCCAGGTGGAAACACGCGGCGAGGTGGCCGAACTCAAAGACAACATCAACACAATGATCGACAACCTGCGCGTGACCACGGAACGCAACCAGGAGCAGGACTGGCTGAAGACGAACATCGCGAAATTCACGGGCATGTTGCAGGGGCAACGCGACCTGTTCACGGTAGGCCGCATGTTGCTTTCCGAGCTGGCCCCGCTGGTGGGAGCGCAACAAGGCGCCATCTACCAGATGGAAATGGGGAACGACAACAAGTGGAGCCTGACCTTGCTGGCCGGTTACGCCATGCGCTCCGATCAGCCGGGTCGCATCCTGGTCGGCGAGGGTTTGGTGGGACAATGCGCCCTGGAGAAGCAGCGCATGCTGTTGACCGACATCCGGACCGATTACACCAGGATCGCTTCGAGCCTGGCCAACGCGCGGCCTGCGAGCATCGTCGTGCTGCCGGTGTTGTTTGAAGGGCAGACCAAAGCTGTGATCGAACTGGCTTCGCTCACTCCCTTCAACGTCACCCATTTGATGTTCCTCGAACAATTGACGCAATCCATCGGCGTGGTGTTGAACACGATCGAGGCGACGATGCGCACGGAAAACCTGCTGCAACAATCCCAACAGCTCACCGTGGAACTGCAATCGCAACAAAAGGAATTGCAACAGACCAACGAAGAGCTGGCGCAAAAAGCGCGGCAATTGGCCGAGCAAAACGTCGAAGTGGAACGCAAGAGCCAGGAAGTCGAGCAGGCCCGGCGCGCGTTGGAAGAGAAAGCCGCCGAGTTGGCGCTCACCTCCAAGTATAAATCCGAATTTTTGGCGAACATGTCGCATGAATTGCGCACGCCGCTCAATTCCATCCTCATCCTGGGCCAGCAGCTCGCGGAAAACGGGGCAAAAAACCTGTCCGACAAGCAGGTGGAGTTCGCGCGCAACATTTATTCCTCCGGCTCCGATCTGTTGAACCTCATCACGGATATCTTGGACCTTTCCAAGATCGAATCAGGCACCGTCACGGTGGATGCCGAAGAAGTGGGATTCTCCTCGATGCGCGACACGGTGGAACGCAATTTCCGCCACGTGGCCGACTCGAAGAACGTGCCATTTAATATCGAATTTGATTCCGCGCTGCCGCGCGCCATGACCACCGATCCGAAACGGTTGCAGCAGATCCTGAAAAATCTGTTGTCGAACGCATTCAAATTCACCGCCCACGGCCACGTCACTATCAGGGTCAAGCCGGCGGTCAGTGGTTGGAGCTCTGAACATCCCATCCTGTCCCGCACGCAAAACATCATTTCGTTCGAGATCAGCGACACGGGCATTGGGATCGCTCCGGAGAAACAGAAATTGATCTTTGAGGCGTTCCAACAGGCGGACGCCGGCACAAGTCGCAAATACGGCGGCACGGGCCTGGGCCTGGCGATCTCACGCGAATTGGCGACGCTGCTCGGTGGAGAGATCAAGCTGATGAGTTCCCCCGGCGAAGGCAGTTCGTTCACCCTTTATCTCCCGCTTACGTACCAAAGCGCCACAGCGACAGTGGTTTCGCGGCAACCGGCCTCCTCACAACCGGTGGTGTTGCCGGCTGCGCGTGAAGAAAATATCCCGGACGACCGCGAGACCATTCAAGCCGGAGACAACGTGCTCCTGATCGTGGAAGATGATCCGCATTACGCGCGGGTGCTGGTAGGTCTGGCGCGGGACAAAGGATTCAAGGCGATCTCCGCCACGCGCGGCCATGCGGCCATTTCGCTGGCGCGGCAATATTTACCCACGGCCATCACGCTGGATATTTTCCTGCCGGACATGCTGGGCTGGACGGTGTTGAACAATTTGAAACTCGACCCGACCACGCGGCATATCCCGGTGCAGATCATTTCCATCGAGGAAGAACGGCAGCACGGACTCTCGCACGGCGCTTTTTCGTACACGATCAAGCCGGCGACCCAGGAAGGCCTGGAACAATGCTTCGACCGCATCAAGACTTTCGTCCAACCGCGCACCCGGCGTTTGCTGGTGGTGGAGGACGACGAAATAGAGCGCGACAGCGTGGTGGAATTGCTCAAGCACGATGACATCGAGATCGAGACGGTCGGCACCGGGGCCGATGCGTTCCAGAAATTGATGGATGATCGCTTCGATTGTTGTGTGCTGGACCTGCGTTTGCCGGACATGAGCGGCTACGCCCTGCTCGAAAAGATGCAGAACGAAACAGATTTGCGCGACGTACCGGTCGTCGTTTTCACCGGGAAGGAACTGGACGCCAAGGAGGAGAAACAATTGCGTGCGATGGCCAAGAGTATTGTGCTCAAGGACGTGCAATCGCCCGAACGCCTGTTCGATGAGACCGCATTGTTTTTACATCGTATCGTGGGGAACCTTCCCGAGTCAAAACGCGACATGTTGTCGCGCTTACATAATTCAAATGAAGCCCTGCGCGGGCGCAAGGCGTTGGTCGTGGACGATGACGCGCGCAATATCTTTGCGCTCACCACCGTGCTGGAAAACCACGACATGGAAGTGTTGAGCGCCACCAATGGGCGGCAGGCGATCGAAATCATCCAGAACACCCCGGGCCTGAACGTCGTGCTGATGGACATCATGATGCCGGAGATGGACGGATATGAGACACTGCGGGAAATCCGCAAAATCCCCGAATTCCGCTCTTTGCCTATCCTGGCATTGACAGCCAAAGCGATGAAAGGCGACCGTGAAAAATGCCTGGAAGCGGGCGCTTCGGATTACATTGCCAAACCAGTTAACACCGACCAATTGATCTCATTGTTGCGCGTCTGGCTCTATCGCTAAAAGAAGTTTGAAATAATCCACTGATTGTAGGATGGTTATGCTCGAATCGACAACAAGCAGCAGCGCTCGCGAGAAAGGAATTTTTGTGATGCCCGCAAGGAGCCAGGAAGCAGAAAAGATTGAGCCAAAACCGGACGTTGGGCCCAAACCCACCGGGGAGAGGGTCAATATTTTGCTGGTCGATGACGAAAAGCGAAACCTGGACGCGCTGGAAATCATCCTGACCCTGCCGGATTTGAATCTCATCCGCGCGCAGAGCGCCGAGGACGCGTTGCTCGCGTTGATGAACAACGAATTTGCGTGCATCGTGCTGGACATCCAGATGCCCACCATGAGCGGCCTGGACCTGGCAAAGCTGATCAAGGGCCGCAAGCGCAACCAGCATATCCCCATCATTTTTCTGACCGCTTACTTTCTCGAAGAACGGGACATTTTGCACGGTTACGGGGTGGGTGCGGTGGATTATCTGACCAAACCGGTCAGCCCGCAAATCCTCAGGTCCAAAGTGGGCGTGTTCGTGGACCTTTTTCGCACGGCGCGGGCGCTGTCGGCTGCCAATGCCTTGTTGGAATTTGAAGTCGCCCAGCGCAAAAAGGCCGAGGAAGCCCTGCGACTCATCAATAATGAATTGGAGGAACGTGTCCAGCAGCGGGTGGAGGAATTGAAATTCGCCGAAGCGCGCTATCACCAGGTGGTCCGCAACCTTCCCGCTGCCGTGTATGTGACCGATGCGGAAGGCCGGGTCACCCTTTTCAATGAAGCGGCCGAAGTCCTGTGGGGGCGTAAGGCGGAACTGGGCAAAGATCTGTGGTGCGGCTCGTATAAGATTTTCAATCCCGACGGGAGCGCGCTCCCGCTGGAGGAATGTCCGATGGCCGTCGCGCTTAAAACAGGGCATCCAGCCCGCGGCCAGGAAATAATTATTGAACGACCCGACGGCACCCGCCGCAATGTGTTGCCTTATCCCGAACCCTTGCACGATTCCAGCGGCAAAATGGTCGGCGCCATCAACATGTTGATGGACATCACCGAGAGCAAACGGTCGGAAGAGGCGGCGCGGCGGCTGGCGGCCATCGTGGCTTCTTCTGACGACGCCATCATCAGCAAAGACCTCAACAGCATCATCACGAGTTGGAATGAAGGCGCCACGCGCCTGTTTGGGTACACCGACGAAGAGGCCATTGGCAAGCCCATCACCATGCTGATCCCGGAAGACCGCGTCCAGGAAGAAGCGCATATCATCCAAACCATACGCCGGGGCGAACCAGTGAATCATTTCGAGACCGTCCGGCGCACAAAAGACGGGAAACTCCTCGAGATCTCGTTGACGATTTCGCCCATCAAAAACGCCGAGGGGAAAATCATCGGCGCCTCGAAAATTGCCCGTGACATCGCCCGGCGCAAACAGGGTGAGGCTCAACAGCGGGCGCTCTATGACCTGGTGGCGTCCGTCAATCATGCGTCGTCGGTAACGGAAGTTTGCAACGCCGCCATCGAAGCGATTTTCCACTGCCAAAGCGCGGACCGCGCGGCCGTCCTGTTGAACGATACCGGCGGCATCATGCGGTTCACGGCCTGGCAGGGGTTGTCAGACGAATATCGGCGGGCGGTGGAGGGACATTCGCCATGGAAACCCGGCGAGGCAGCCCAGGCGATTTTTATCCGGGACATTGACGAAGCCGGCCTGGACGGACAGTTGCTGAACGTCATCAAAAAGGAAGGCATCGGGGCGCTGGCCTTCATCCCCATCATTTGCAAGGACCGGTTGCTTGGCAAGTTCATGGTCTATTTCAATGCGCCGCACGATTTTAAGCCGGAAGAATTGCATCCGGCGCAAACCATCGCCTCGCAGATCGCCTCGGCGATCGAGCGGCAGCGCGCGTTGCAGGACTTGAAAAAAGCGCATGGCGAATCATTGGCTGCTTCCCGCGCCAAAGACGATTTCCTGGCCACCCTGAGCCATGAATTGCGAACGCCGCTCAACCCGATATTGCTTACGGCCAGCGAAGCCGCCAATAACCCCAAATTGCCTTCCGATGTGCGCGCCGATTTTGAATTGGTACGCAAGAACGTGGAACTGGAGGCCCGGCTGATCGACGACCTGTTGGACCTGACGCGCGTGACCCGGGGAAAAATCCTGCTGGAAAAGCAACTGCTCGATCTTCATGCGGTGCTCAAAGACGCCATCGCCAACGTGCAGGAGGAGATCAATCAACGGGACATCGTGCTCGTCACGGAATTTAAGGCCGGGAACCATAACGTCTATGCAGATGGCGTGCGGCTGCAACAAGTGTTCTGGAACCTGCTCAAGAACGCGGTCAAATTCACGCCGCCGCGGGGGCAGATCACAGTAGAGACCGAACTGCAGGACAACAAAATGCTTCTCATCCGGATTTCTGATACAGGCATTGGGATGAACCGGGAAGAGCTGGGGCGGATTTTCAATGCATTTTCCCAGGGCGACCATGCCAATGGCTCGGCCCATCGCTTTGGAGGATTAGGACTCGGACTGGCCATCTCACAAAAACTTGTTGAACTGCATTCAGGGAAGATCAATGCACACAGCGAAGGGCGCGATAAGGGAGCGTCCTTCATTATTGAACTGCCACTGGCCTCTCCGGCCGAAATCAATGGAAATGGAATCATGCCAAACCGACAGACTGACACCTCGCATATCAACCACGCCAAAGGCCTGCGCATCCTGCTGGTGGAGGACCACGAACCGACGCGCACCGTGCTGGCGCAACTGCTGGCCCGCCGCTCCTACGAAGTGGTGACCGCTGGGTCTCTCTCGGAAGCGCGCACCCTGGCGGGAAAACAAGTTTTCAACCTGTTGATCTCCGACATCGGGCTGCCCGATGGAAGCGGTTACGACCTGATGGCCGAGATGGGAAAAAAAAGTTCCATCCGGGGCATTGCGCTCACGGGCTACGGCATGGAACAGGACCTGGCGCGCAGCCAGAATGCCGGGTTTATTGCGCATCTGACCAAACCGATCCGGATCCAATCCCTGGAAACCGCGCTCCAGGCCGCGCAATCATCGTAAAGGACTCTGGTAAGATCGGCGCGCTGCGCCGCCGACCACGGATAGCAAATAACACGACATCGCAGTGCGTATCCCCCCTGTCAAAGTCAGTTTTTGGCGTAATCTGCCGACGCCGCGAATCGCTCATCCGTCAGGGTTTTTAAAAACGCAACCAATGCTTGCTTGTCTGCGGCGTTCAAAGGCACGCCCCCATCAGGATGTTTGGCGATGTTCGGGTCGAGGGTCGTGCTGCGTTTGACGCCGGTGCAATAATGCTCGATGACTTCATCCAACGTCTTGAAACGTCCGTCGTGCATGTACGGCGCACGCAACGCAACGTTGCGGAGTGAAGGCACGGCGAATTTGCCGAGGTCGGAATCTCTGCCAGTGATTTTCTCACGGCCCGGATCAGCGAAGACATCATCGAGTCCGTTATTGGCATAGCCCTGGCTCTGGAACAACGGCCCGCCGTGGCAATGAAAACAATCGGCGCCGAATTGGCCGCGGCGGGGATCGTACTCGGTGGAGAATAGTTCAAAACCCTTCGCTTCCTCCGGGCTAAATTTCTCCTGGCCGCTAAGAACGCGGTCGAATTTGGAATCAAAGGAGTTGAGGGTGAGCAGGTAATTTTCGAGGGCGAGGGAGATTTTTTCAGCGGTTATCTCTTTGGAACCAAATGCCTTATCGAATAGCGCGGGATAATCGCCGGACGCATGAGCCAGTTTGACGACCAGGTTTGTGAGGGTCTGGTGCATCTCAATGGGATTTTGGATGGGCACGAGCACTTGCTGGCGCAGGCTATCGGCCCGTCCATCCCAGAAGAATTGCTGTTTCCAGGCCAAATTGAATAACGGCATGGTTTTGCGCGGTCCCAGGGCCCCTTCCGCACCGCGCGCGGTGCGGCGACCGTCCTGGAACGCTTTGTCCGGCAGATGGCAATCGGCGCAGGATTGCCGGTCGTTGATGGATAATCGTTTGTCGAAAAAAAGTTCTTTGCCGAGGGTCACGCGCTCAACGGTCAAAGGATTATCGTGCGGCAAGTCGGGGATGGGAAACATCGCGCTCATCTGGAACTGATACGGCGTAAAGTTCGCGGGCAGATACAACGGTTTGGGATGCGCGGCAGCTATCTGGGCATCGGTGAGCGCAGTGATTTTGCTGATGCGAAATGCGCTGGGCAAATTCTCGACCAGTGCGGCGGCAATGGGATCGCCATCACGCGAATGGGTGGAGGTGCCATCTTTGATAAAGGAGAGCGGGCGCGGCGCGTTCAGGAGGCTGGCGAGATCGAAGTCCAATTGCACTTTGGTTTCGTTTGTGATGTCCATGTCCGCGGCGAGAGTGATGCGGACGGCGTTGGTATCACGCGCCAGGTGATAGGCCCATCCGTCGAGTTCGCCGCTGGGATTGCGCCAGAGACCTTCGAGCGCCATGAAGATATAATTGCTCTGCCAGCCCCAATAGAGATTGTTCACATCGGGGTTCAGTGGACTGTCAGACGCAATTTTCGAGATGTTGCCGTGGTTCATGGCGGGATTCAGTCCGACGAGGAAGCGGACGGTGCGAAATTCGCCGGGCGGGACCTGCTCAACGCGGAGCGAATCACGGTTTTCGTTGAAATCCAGCCATCCGACGGAATTACTGAAGGCCAGCCATGAGCCGTCGTCGCGCTGCAATTCAACGTCGCTGACAAAGTAACTCACACGGGTGACGGAAAAAGTTTCACCGGCGGAAGTCTGGTATCGGAGCGAAGCGGGCTGCAGGTCCTGGCCGAGCATTTTGGGCGTGATCTGAAGCTCCAACGTGGCGGCATAAGCGTTAGAGACGCATGCCGCCACGGCAAACCAGATGCAGGCCAACTTCATCATATTTCAATTCACACTGAAGTATCCGTTCAACGTATAAGTCGGCATCGGATTGAAAGTGACCACAATGGTTTGCGGACCGCTGCCGGACGCCTGGAACAGCGCCTGGACCTGCCCCTGGGTAGGATATGAAAAACTGATCGCAGAATTGCCGCCGACGGTCACGCTGGTCATGGTTGCGCCCGCCGGCGGGTTGGGCGGTGAACCGGGCAAATCGATGGTCAGGAGCACATATTGGCCGGCATGAGCGGCTCCGGGAGAGCCAGAAGATGCGACAACATTGGTGGCCATGTAGGTCGCACCCGCAGTGTCGTAGGTGGCAACGCTGGTCCGAGCCACCTGGTAGAAGTTAATGGGCAACGAGGTCGTGTTTGTGTAACTCGCGATGACCTGGTTGGGTGCAGATTTGTTGCCGGTGGAAACGACGGACCACGAGCTGGTAAGATTTGTGGTGGAGAGAACCTCATAGCTTCCACCCTCGATGGAACTCCAGGTCAAAGTGACGGCACCAGGTTTCACAAGCGGAGGTGCAACTGAACTGGCCAAGTTGGTGTTGCCGAGAAAATTAGTGAAGACCGGTTCGGTGATCGCAACGACGGAGCCGCCCGCCGGATTGCCGTAATAACCAAAGCCGATGTTGTACGGGAAGACCGGCGCTCCGTTCGAGCTGATAGCGACAAAGTAGGCATAGGTGCCACCGGGAAATTCCGGCGTTACGCAAAAGCGACCGTTGTATTGATCGAGGTCAAAATCGGTGCCCTGCTGATAATTGGTGCCGGTGCCGGATTTGATGAGGTCGCCGAGATAATCGTTGTCCTCCATGTAACAGCCGTTGGTGCGGATACCGGTGAAATGTGGGCCCGCCTGGTTGGAACTGACGTTGAAGAGGCGGAAGGCCCATTCGGGAATCGTGGTGCGCGAGGTTTGGAGTGTTTGATTATCCGAACCGTTCTGACCGTTGCGCAGGACAAAGCCTGAAACCATTCGGCGGATGCCGCTGTTGGCATTGGTGGCGCTGGAATAACCATAAGGACCATAAATGGGATAACCATCCGCCGCCCAGCCCAGGATGGGCGAGTGTTTGGTCGGCGTATTGGTATCCTCGCTATAAGTCTTCGTGGTGGCGTTGTAATCCACATGGTCGCCGAGCAGATAACGCAACGCGATGGGGTTGGCATGATAATGATATTGGCCGGTGTTCTGTTGGTGGGCGTTGCCGGGATCGAAGGACGCGCCTTCATTCACATAGGCATCGCGGTTCCAGTAACCGGTGACGTTCTGTTCGTCGGCATTGGAGGCGGCATCCCAACTAAAGGCGTCCCAACTGTTGTAAAAGGCCACGCCATCCACGAAAACCCCGATCTGTCCACCGCCATTGGCGGTCTTGGTCGCGGGCACGCTGTTCGTGCGCGGAAAACGGAAGAGCACTTTTTGGTTCACGGGGAGATTCGGAAAATTGCCGTTCATCCACGGGCCCATGATGTAACTGGCCAGGCCGGTGCTGCGGACGTAGATCCAATTGGTTGAGGAATAAACCTCCTGCACGCCGCAGTAGGCCGGGGAGGATTGGGTGTTCGCGCCGTTGCTCCAATTGGTCAGTGTGTTGCCCGCCGTCTCCATGGCGCTGTTGGTCCAGATGCGGGCGTATTTGCCGGAATAGGTCGTGAGCCAGCAGTTCGTGCGTGGATCGACAAATGTATTTGTGGCGGTGAAGACGGCGGTGAATTCAATGCTTTGGCCGTTGAATGAATCTTCGTCGCTTATCTGGCATTGTGTGCCCTGGTTAAGAATGCGCAGTTCGCCGGAATAGCTGTTTCCGGCCAACGTCACAATATTCGTATCCAAAGCATCCACTGATTCGGCGGCGGGCGCAAAATAGTTTGTGCAGGCGGATGAAGTCCATTCCAGGGAAGGCCCGCCTTCCGGCCGAATGCCCATTGCAGTAACGCCAAATTGGATGGAATTGGTCACGACGCTGCTGGAGGCTGAAACGAGTGAGGCAGAAAAATTGGCGCCTTCGAATGAATCGATCCAATTGCCGTCGCCGCCACCCAGACCACTATCAACGCCTAAATGGGTATAATAGTGGTTGGCATCGGTGTCCAGCAGCGTGAAAACAGGACTGGCATTGCTCTCAGAGTAGGGAGTCATCGTCACCGCAATGGTGACGCTCTGGCCGGACAAGGGATCGGTGAACTGGTAATTTTTGGTGACATTGGTCGCCAGGTTTACGACCGAATCGTAAACGGTGACATTGGCGGCACGAGCGGGAACAGATGCGCCCCAAATGAGCGCGCCAACAATGAATAAAATGGGTGCTTTTATCATAGATTTTGCCTTTCTTGCGCAAACTTTACACAGGGCAAGCTTAAGAAAACATTAAGGGGGAAGATTTTTTGACAGAATTTAACCACGAAATACACGAAAGGCTGGTAGGGCGCGCACTCCGTGCGCGCCGCAAATAAATCTCTCCCAACTGCACGGCATTTACTGGCTCTTGCCCATCTGTTTTACAAGGTCGTTGTATTTAGCGACGACGTCGTTACGGTCCTGGACTTCGGCGTTGTACTTTTTGGCCAGGTCATCGCGTTGGGAAAGCAGATTGGTGATGGCCTGGTTCTGCTGCTCGATGCCGGCGTAGGCGTCCTTCAATTTGGCCGTCAACTGGGCAACGGCGGTTGTGTATTGCGCCACTTCGTTGGTGAGATTTTCGTTGTCGAATTGTAATTGGATGATCTCCGTTTTTTCCGAGGCAGCCAATTGCTCGTTGGTTGCGGCTGTGGCTTTGAGGTCGGAAAGGCTCGCGTCCATCCGGGCAACCTCGGCGTTGAGGTTGGCGAGGGAATTGGTGTCACCCTGGATGACAGCGTCGCGGTCGTAAACCATCTGGTTGAGGCTTTGAATCTCGGTGCGCTGGACGGTCTGCGCATACCACTGATACACGCACAAGCCACAGAGGCCGAGCGCGAGGACGATGAGGAGGTTTTGTTGGAAGTTTTTCATAGGGTGGAATCAAGGGTGACTTTGACAGAAATGGCCACGTTTTGGACACCGGCGCGCTTCACGAAATCCAGCACGTACATCACTGAACCATGCGTGGCGGCGTCCGCACCGGTGATATAGACCGGCAGATTGGTGTTGAGGCTGTAGCGATTCGTCAGCATCGAGTACAGCGCGGGAAAGGAAATATTTTTATCGTCCACGGACACCTGGCCGTCTTTGTTGACGTTAAGGTTCACCATGTCCGGTTTTTTTGTGGACGTGGCCAGGGTGGCGGTGGGGAGATTGGCCTTGAGCGTGCGCACGATCTGCATCTGGAGACTGATCATCATGAACGAGGCGAGCAGGAAAAACATGATGTCGATCAGCGGGATGATTTCCAGGCGCGATTTCTTTTCGGCGATGGGGGTGCGGATTTTCATTTTTTAACGATGGATGGATACGGGGGGATCATTCGCGCCTCCTTCCCATGAACCTCAAGGGCCATAGAGGAAGATCGATAGTTATTCTCACCCCTCATCCTCAATCCTTCTCCCCGTTGAGGGGAGAAGGAGGAAGCTATTGGACTCATCAAGGAATTTGGAGGATTCAATGCGCTAATTTTTCGTGAAATTCTCTCCCCAACTGTGTGCAAATATTTATTACTCATTGGTGGTTTATTTTGGATTTTCGTTTTCAGTCATGAAGGCGACGTTTTGGATGCCGGCGGCACGGACGGTTCGATAGACCTTCACCATGTCGCCATGCAGGGTGTCGCGGTCGCCGCTGATATAAACGGGTAGATTGGTGTCCAGGGCCAAGCGATTGCTCAAAACGAGGCCGAGTTCCGCGAGCGAGACCTTGTTTTTCTCCAACCAGACAGCGCCGGATCTGTCCACGGCGATGTTGATCATGTTCGGCTTATAATCCTGCTGCGATTGCGTGACGGAAGGGAGGTCCACCTTGATGTTCGCAGTGCGGCTCATCTGGAGACTGATCATCATGAACGAGGCGAGCAGAAAGAACATGATGTCGATCAGCGGGATGATGACGATCCGCGAGCGGCGTTTTGGGATGGGAGATGGGATCTTCACTTCAGTGACTCGTCGCCTGTCCGGGCGGAGAATGTTTGTGCAGGTGGACGGTGTCGCCGGCTTTGCCGCCGCCGCCAACGAGGACTTCCACGTTGGTCGCGGCGGTTTCGAGATCGAACTGCAACTGGGCGACGCGGGCGGAGAAATAGTTGAACGGGATGAGCGAGAAGATGGCGATGGCCAGACCGCAAGCGGTGGCAATCAATGCTTCGCCGATGCCGCCGGTGACGCCAGTCACGGAAAGCTCCGCGCTGCCGATGTGAAGGAACGCGCGCATCAGGCCGGTAACAGTGCCGAGCAACCCGAGCAGCGGCGCAAGGGTGACGAGCGTGTCCATAACAGTAAGGAAACGCCCGGCGCGTTTCAGCTCGATGCCGGCGGCGAGTTGCAACGCGCCGATCAGGGAACCGTGCGCGTGCCCCACGTGGGTGAGGCCGTGGCGGATGACGCGGATAAGCGGGTCCTCGGAGGCTTCAGCGAGTTTTTTGGCGGTGGCGACGTCGGAATTTTCGAGCGCGGCAAAAATCTGTTCAAGTTTGTGCGGATCGCGCTTTTGAGCTTCGCGCCACCACCAGAAGGCGCGTTCACCGACGACGGCGACGGCCACGATGGCGCAGATGAGGATGGGCACCATGACGGGGCCGCCCCGGGTCAAGAATTGGAAGACGATATTTGCGAGCATAGATTTTGATTTGGTTATGGTTGCAGGATGTAATTCAGAGTGGTTTCAAAGAGGCGCTGTCCGGTATTGGCGGGCAGATGCCAATGGGTTTTGACGAAGGCAACCGCAGCGTGGTCGAGATAAGGGAATCCGGACGATTCTTTGATATCAACCGAGACCACGTTGCCCGCGGCATCGCCACCAAGCAGAAGAACGATGGTCCCCTGCTCCCCGTGTTCCCTGGCCATGTCCGGGTACGGCGGATAGGGACGGTCTCCGCTGCCACCAGTGCTGCTGATATTTCCAATCTGTGATTCTGTTTGCAGCGGATTGAGCGGCGGCGCGGAGGCGAGCGCCGCGGGGGCGACGAGCGTGCCGATGGTGGGCACGGAGAAACGGATGTTTGGCGCGCTGGGGAGGGCGACGACCACGCGCGGTTGATTATTTTCCACGACCGGTTTTTTCTCTTCCACGGTCTTCTGCGGCGGCAAAATCGCAGGTTGGAGAACGACGGGAACGATCTGATGGATGGGCGGAACGGGCTTGATGGAGATGACGCCCTCGCTCGCGCCAAGAATGCCGATGAGGAGGAAAAGGAGGCAAATCGAATTCACCCACGCAAGTTTCTGGTTCGGATCCCGCCGCGTTGACGGCAGCGAGTACCGGGCCAGTCCGTCCTTCAATTCGTAGGTTGTTCGATTTGCCTCCATGTTCAGAACACGAGGGCCAGGGAACCAAAGAATCCCAGGCGCTCGCCATATTGGGCGGCATTGACACCCACGCCGCTGCCGCTACGGATTTGGTAGATGTTGTCGGTGAGGTTCACGACATCGAACCGCGCCTTCAGCAACATGTCGTGGTTAAGTTTGATGGCCTGTTCAGCGCCAACACTCACAGAGAAGTAGGATGGCACGCTCGCGCCGTTGGGAATGGTGTTGCCCGAACTGTCCGTGCCATCCTGCCGCAGGCCACTGCCGTAAATGGCGTCGGTGTCCAATCGCGTGCTGTAACGGTCCGATTCTTTCCAGGTATAGGCCGCGCCAAACGAACCGGTCACCCGCTGGTCGTGGTCCAGGAATATGTAATGGCTGTTGACGTAAGCCACCGTGCCCGCATCGCCCCAGAGGAACTGCGCCGAGGCCGCGCCCTTGCCCTGCGCCTGTGACCATGCAACGTTGGCGTAGGAAGAAAAACCACCGTGTGCATAGCTGGCAGTGAATTCCACGCCATAGATCCGGCCCTCGGAATAATTGAAGGATGAGAGGATGAGCGATTGGCCAAAGAAACCGTCATCCAACTGGTCGGTCGCCTTCTTGTAGTAGCCATCCACGCCCACGGTCAGGCCCGGAATGAGTTTCTGGCTAATGCCGGCGTCGAAGTAATTCGCGCGCTCGGCTTTGACCGGCGAGTCCATTGTGTATGCCTGCTGAGCCGAGGTGGGGCTGCCGTTGTAGTCGTTAAACACCGCGAGGTTGCTTGCCGGCACGGTCTCCTGCGGCGGCGGCGTGAAGTAACGCGCGTAACCAGCGTGAAGGGTGGTGGAATCCGTGGGCTGATAGATGAGATTTGCCCGCGGACTCGGCTGGTCCTGGTGATCAGTCGTGGACGAATAGACGTCGAAGCGCGCGCCATAATTGAGCGTAAGCTTCGGAATAATTTTCCATTCATCCTGTAGATAAACGCCGTAAAACAGTGCATGAGTCTCCTCATTCTGCACAATGTTTTCCAGCGTTGCCGATGTTTCATCGCCGTTGCCATCCACGGGAAAAACTGTCGTTGTGGTATCGGCGGAAACGGATTCATCCACCGCCATGACGCCGCCGCGGATGGTGTGTTTCTCGCCCAACTCGTAACTGGCGTCCGCTTGAATACCACCGGAATAGAGAATGCGATTTTCATCGGTCGCCACTCCGTTGTTGTAATTCAGTGTCGCATCCACGTTGTCCGGCATGTAATGCGCACCGCTGTTGCGGCCAAAGCCGGAAACTTGAAAATTCAAATTACCGGCCGATTTTTGGTAGGCGACAACGCCGTAAAAATTTTGCTCGTTCTGGTTGTCGTTCAGGTCATTTGGATTTTGCGCATTCGGATCCGTACTCCAGGATGCTCCGCTGGGCGCAGGTTGCGGCGTTTGCGCCAGGGTTGGATCGATGGGAATCTGGAAAGCTGCGTAATCCACGCTTCCCATCATGGTGACGCGGCTGGTGTCGCTCAAAATGCGCGAGCCATACAGGAACGTCCGGTATTGATCCGTGTCGTCATGGAGGGCATTGTGGCTGGGCGTGGGATTTTCGACGCCCAGGGCGTTATGGTCATAACTGCCGTCCATGAAGTAATTCCATTTCCCCTGCGACCCGCCATATTCGAAGCTTGGCTCGATGGTATCATAACTGCCCCCATAGACTTCACCCTGTCCGCCGTTTTCGAACGCGCCGCTCTGGGTCTGGATGTCCACGATGCCTGCCGTGCGATAGCCATACTCCGCCGGCAGCGAGCCGGTGATCAATTGCACGGAATCCACGAAGCGCGGATCAAGCTCCTGGCCGAAGCCGGTGATGCCTTCAGGCAAAATCACATCATTGATGCGATATTGCAGGTTGGCGTGCTCGCCGCGCAGATGGACCTGCCCCAAACCATCCTGCGCCATACCCGGCGTCTGTAGAAGCACCTGGTTGAAGGGCGTGTCCGACCCCTGCGGCAGCGAGGCGATCTGCGCCTGGCTCATCGTGTACACTGTAGCGCCCAAATTCGGGACAATCTGGCTGCGGGCCTGGTTCAACTGGCCGACGATGGTCATGTTGCCGAGGTTCGCGATATTCGTCGAAGTTTCGGCAACGGAATTTGTCCCCTCAACTGTGCCCATCATGGCGTTGGTTTGCGCCAGCGCCGTCCCGCCGCAGGACAAAGCGACGAGTGAAATGACCGACCAATACAATCGGTCTTGTCCTTTTCTTTTCTTAAGCTGTTTCATAATTTTTTAATAAGTTAATTTCTCATCCCCGCGATTTTTTCATAAATCGCGTATACGCACACCAATGGCGGCGCGGGAATCTCAACAAAGGAACATTTTCAGGCGCAGCAATTCGCCTGAACCAGGGAATCAGGAAACAGAGAAGAAAGGCGGAGCGCGCCCGGGAGGAAGGTTTTTATCGATGACAACAAAAGCGTAGATTTCCCGGCGCGTTTCGATCTCCACCCAATGAACCGGCATGACGGGAGGAACATCGCAGATACCCGCATCCACATGACCAAGGGCAATGGCCACCACGGCGCAATCGTCATCGTCAGGAATCGAACCGCCATGGAGCCAGGCGTGGAGCGGCGGGCAGACCTCCGCCGCATTGACGAATAAGAAGACCGCCAGCGTCAACGCCCCGGCCGCGCGATGAAGGTACCCGCGCGTGCGGCGATTGAACTGGAGGGAAAAGCGCATCAGCCTGCCTCGAATTGTTTGATGACGATGGCAACCGTCAGGCCGATGAGCAGGGCGATGGAAAGTTTGAAGCGGTCGTGCGAATGGAATTGCAATTCCGGCAGCAAATCAGCGGCGGAGATGCACAGAAATGAGCCGGCGCAAAACGCCAGGGCACAGCCCAGGACCGGCACATTGCCACCCGCCAGGTGTCCCATCCCAAAATAGAAGAACACCGCGCCAATGGGACTGGCAAAGGCGAAGAGCGCATTCAGGATGTGCCGGAACGAGCGCGACTTGCCGCCGGCAGCGGTCAAGGTGGAGACAGCCATCGCGTCGAAGGGTTTGTGCAAGATCACCACAAGCGCGACGCCAAGCCCGGCGAACTTTGCATTTCCCAGCGCGCCGGATTGCACGGCGACGGCCAGCGCGAGGCCGTCCAACAGCGAATGCAGCGTCAGGCCCAGCGTGGTGCCGACCCAGGAAAGTTGCCTGGCGGATTTGTCCGCCAGTGTATGCGCATGTTCCTCATGCTCATGCGAATGACCGTGATCGTGGTCATGGTCGTGGTCGTGACCGCAGCAATCCTCGGGGTCGCCCTCCGGCAAATCGTGATGATGAAAATGAAAGAAGCGTTGGACGAAGAACATCACCAGGAAGCCACCCAGGAGCCACTCGGCGGTCTTATCCACGGAATGCAGATTGTCATCGGCATCGGGAAGGAAATGGAGCAACGCGATGCCGAGCATGAGGCCGGCGACGAAACTGACAGCGATCTGGAGGCGGGTATGGGTGAGATGGATGAGCATCAGGAACCATCCGCCTGCCAGGGAGGCGACCAGCACCAGCGCGCAATAGACGGCCAATAAGAGATCCGGCTTCATTTTCTTAATTGCAAATCGTTTGCAATTTAGAGGAAGGCAGGAACCGGCGCAAGGGTAATTTTGGAGAAATAATTTTTAGCCCCCTCTCCCCGCGAAGAGGGGGAAACATCCGGCATCACTTCCCGCAGCACTGCTTGTACTTTTTCCCGCTGCCGCAGGGGCACGGGTCGTTGCGGCCGACTTTGGGACCGGTGCGTTTTGGCTTGGGTTTGTCCTGTGCGTCGGCGGCTTCGCTCACTACATCGCTGCCATTTTTTGGCGGTTCTTTTCCGTCCGTGGGTGGCTTTTCGCCGCCAAAGGCTTCAGGGGATTGGTGCTGGGTCTGCTGCGGCATGTTGCGATAAAAATTCTGCAGCGCCGCCAGGGAGGAAGCACTGGTAAAAATGTTGCGGCAGATCTGCGTTTTGATGCCGACCATCAATTCGCCAAACATCTTGAACGCCTCGGCCTTGTATTCCACCAGGGGGTCGCGCTGACCATGACTGCGCAAGCCGATGCTGTAGCGCATGCTATCCATCTCATACAAATGGTCCTGCCAGAGGCGGTCGATGGCGCTCAAGATGGTGAACCGCTCGACTTCATTCAACGCAGCGGGGTTCTCAAAGCTGATCTTGAGTTCGTACGCCTTGCGGACGCCTTCGGAGATGAAATTACAAACGGCGAATTGCGCCGGCGACAGGCCGTCAAAGAGCGAACCGGGCACGGGCGTGTCCTTGCCGGATTCAGCGGCTTTGATGATCTCCGCTTCCGGCAAACCGATGGGGAAATTCAGGTTCACCCAGTCGGCGAGCTGGCGGACTTTCCAATCGTGATGTTCCGGCTCGCTGTTGGTGAGTTCGGCGACCTTTTCGACCACGACCTCCTCCATGATGTCCATGAGGCGGTCGCGCACGTTCTCGCCGCGGATGATCTCGTTGCGGAAGCCATAGACGACTTCGCGCTGCTTGTTCATCACATCGTCGTATTCGAGCGTGCGTTTACGCTGCTGGAAATGATGCTGCTCGACTTTCTTCTGCGCGTTCTGGATGGAGCGGTTGAGCCACGGATGCGCCAGTTCTTCCCCTTCCTGGAAACCAAGCTTCTCCATCCATTTGGCGATACGGTCCATGGCGCCGAAAAGGCGCATGAGATCGTCTTCGAGCGCGATGAAAAAGTGCGATGAGCCGGGATCGCCCTGGCGCGAGCAGCGCCCGCGCAACTGGCGGTCGATGCGGCGGGATTCATGCCGCTCGGTGCCGAGCACGTGCAGGCCGCCGAGTTCGGCCACGCCGGGGCCGAGTTTGATGTCCGTGCCGCGTCCCGCCATGTTGGTGGCGATGGTGATGGCGCCGCGCTGGCCGGCGCGCGCCACGATCTCGGCCTCCTGCTGGTGATATTTCGCGTTGAGTACGGAATGGATCAACCCCTCGCGCTTGAGCATCCGCGAAAGCATTTCACTGGTCTCGACAGAAATGGTGCCGACAAGGATGGGCCGCCCCTTGCCGTGAAGCTCCTTGATCTCTTTGGCGACTGCGCTGAATTTTTCGCGTTTGGTCTTGTAGATCGAATCGTGCCCGTCTTTTCGGATGTTCGGCTTGTTGGTCGGGATGGTCAGCACGCCAAGCTTGTAGATGTCGAAAAATTCCTGGGCCTCGGTCTCAGCCGTGCCGGTCATACCCGCGAGCTTGGTGTAGAGGCGGAAATAATTCTGGATCGTGATGGTGGCGAGCGTCTGGGTCTCACGCTCGATGGCGACGCCTTCCTTGGCCTCGACCGCCTGGTGCAGGCCATCGCTCCAGCGCCGTCCGGGCATCAAGCGCCCCGTATGTTGGTCCACGATGATGACTTTGTTTTCCTGGACGACATACTCGACATCGAGCTGGTACAACGAATAAGCCCTGAGCAACTGGGAAATGGCGTGGATCTTCTGCGCTTTGACCTCGAACTCCTGCTGCATTTTGGTTTTGGCCTCCAACCGCTTGCGCGCGTCGGTCTCCCCGCCGGCATCGATCTCATGCAACGCCGTGGAAAGGTCCGGCAATACGAAGGCATCCGGGTCTTTGGGGCTGATGTAATTGCGGCCTTTTTC
>Ga0206942_1095_pt1 | contig 27221 bp, 37 predicted proteins | sample Alteio_BWOrgHeat_6_FD_153253 | JGI IMG/M metagenome (GOLD analysis project Ga0206942, IMG submission 153253) | Enriched cells from forest soil in Barre Woods Harvard Forest LTER site, Petersham, Massachusetts, United States -... | ecosystem: Environmental > Terrestrial > Soil > Temperate forest > O... | reverse complement strand
CCCCCAACCACTGGATAGATCTTTAAACTTGGCCGCCATAAACGGTTGGTACATCCTGAAAAAAAAGGTAAAGCGATTTATTCGCAAGCCGATATTATAGGTGAGGAAATTCATGGATAGCCGATTGGCTGCCGTTGAAGTCAGCGATCCTTTAAACACGAAAGGATAGCTGTTTCCCGTTGGCTGCGAAAAATTCTCCTGAAGGTTAGCCGCAAGCATATAATTCATGCTCAGCCCAACATCAAAAAATACCGCACCGTTAAAATTATGCTTGCCGGGTTTGGTTCCCAAGATGAGGCGATTAGGCGCCAACTCAAATCGCAAGTGGGTGGGCAATGCAATTTGGTAGTTGTTAAAGGCGGAACTCGGGTCGTTGCCAGAACTAGGGAAACTGTACCCCGACCAAAGAAAGTTTGGACTTAATACGAAATAAATGCGTCCAGATGTATAATCTCTGCGCGTGAGCTTAAAGGCATGATCCAACCCCAAACAAAGATCAAATGACGAGTTGGGAAATTTAACAAAGGAGCTGTAGAGGATATTATTACGTGACTGGCACGAAGCGCTCCAGGAGAATAAACATGCAGCAATTAGGATAAATAACAATCTCATTTTAAAATACTCGAACGGAGAGCGTTACAAAAGTGGTCGTTGCGGTTAGTTTTTGTTCTTCCTTTCCGATCACATAGGCGTAGTACGATCCGTAATATTTTGGAATGCGATCTGTAATATCTTTTACCCCTGCAGAAAAGCGGTTGGTAAGTGCAAAAGCAAACTTCATCTGGAGGGTAACGCGATTAAGTCGAACGAGCAGGCCAAAGAAAAAATCGGGTTGGATTTTGTGCATCACCGAAGTAACGTCAGCGGAATAATAATGCCCCAATGTATCGGCCAATTCTTTTAATTGCGAATTACGTAAGTAGTTGATATTGAACCCGGCGGAGATGCCCAATATTTCCCCGAGCGGAGCCACCTTTATCCCTAAGGGAACCTGTATGAACTGATTCGTCCATCGGGAAGTACCGTTATCGTAACCGCCCTGCAACAAGAAGACTCCCGAAGTGAACGCGTAGTGGTAATCCAGGTACCGGTCTACCTCCAGCCCATAAAACAATTTCCTGATCGTTGGGATATCGGTATGGTAAGGGTTGTGGTAATAAATGTCACTCTGCCCGCCACTGAAATAGAATTTAGTCTGAGCTTCGCCTGGGTATCCTCCCAGAGTTAACAAAATAACTCCAAAAACAAAATTAACAGAAGAAGAGTTTTTTCGACCCACTGGGAATTTTCAATAAAATAAATATACACAAAATACGGAGTGAATTATAGTCACATTCCGGCAGTAGAGGATCGAGGGTCTAACCATTAAAATGTTTCCAACCCTGCGCCTGTATCGGTACCACGGTTCCAATTTTGGAGATCATTACATTTTGATTGGCATTGTCATGCGTGTGCCCGATGAAATGGATGTCACGATGATTTTTTAGTAACTCAAAATCAGAGGGCTTGATCGTGAAGAGCAGTTCGTAGTCTTCGCCTCCATTCAGGGCTGCCGTTGTTGGATCAATTTTAAACTCGATGGCAGTGTCATAAGTCAAGGAATCGATCGGGATTTTATCTTCAAAGACTTTAATACCCACTCCTGAATTTTTGCCCAGGTGAAGGAGTTCACTCGCCAGCCCATCAGAAATGTCGATCATTGAGGTAGGTACAATATTTTTTTCCGCGAGCTCATGGACAATATCCATTCGGGCTTCAGGTTTCAATTGCCGGCCAACAAGATATTCGTATTTTTCTAAATCGGGCTGCATGTGCGGATCAACCTGAAATACTTCTTTCTCACGCTCCAAAATTTGAAGGCCAAGGAACGCAGCGCCCAAATCACCGGTCACGCAAATAATATCATTGCCTTTTGCACCACTGCGCAAAACCGTTTTCTCTTTAGCTGCACGACCGATCACCGTAATGGAAATCACTAATCCAGACGCAGAAGCTGTGGTATCGCCACCCACTAAATCCACGTTGTAGTTTTTGCATGCGGCATTGACCCCTTCATACAAACTATCGACAGCCTCAAGGGAGATGCGGTTGCTAAGCCCAAGACCAATGACGATTTGCTCAGGGTTACCATTCATAGCAGCAATGTCGCTTACATTCACGGCCACGGCCTTATAACCGAGGTGCTGCAAGGGCATGTACGAAAGATCGAAATGGATTCCTTCGAGCAATATATCAGTGGAGACCAATAAATTCTTGGCACCGATGTCAATCACCGCGGCATCATCGCCAATGCCTTTCAGTGATGTAAGGTTCTGCGTTGATACGGAGTTCTTGATCCGATCGATCAAACCAAATTCCCCTAAATCAGCGATTTCTGTTCTTTTCTCGTTCATGTGGTAAAGGTTAATGGACGGCTATTCCGTCTGTTCACCCGACAAAAGTACGACTTGAAGTACTTAGCAGTTGCAATTGCTAAAAAGCCCGGTATTTAGAGCCAACAAATAAAATGAATATGAAAAAAGGGGTTGTACTATTTGTCTCGGCTTTAATCATTCTTAGTTCATGCGCTTCGCCCAAACCCTATTACGAAACCAAAGTGGGCAAAAAGAAGCAGAAGTATTATAATGCTATTCAATTTGGCCAGAAGGTGAAGCCAAAGATGAAGTTTTAACCTGCAATTCTTGCAGGTTAATGGCTACAATGAAAGCATCCGAACTTATTCCTTTAAAACATCAATTCATAAACATTTCTATAATTGATACTTCGTTAAAGTAACGGACAAGACGGACGCGAAGGTGAAAGCCCTGACCCTTTATTGCGGCTTTCTTTCGGCTCCCTATATAGTATTTGCAAAGCGATATTGCTTCATATCAGCAATAAAAGAAGTCGCCTTGGTCTCGAAAAGTGGATTTTGCTCTCAATATTGAGTATTGTCAGGCTTCTATAAACTCATTTTCAATTAAGCTTTTTGATTTTTTTTTATCAGCACTTGCTAGCTATGCTTTAGTTCCTATCTTTGCAGTCCTTTTTGCGGTAGGAAACCCGTAAATCGGTTTAGAATCAAGCAAAATCGGTTTCATTATGCCTGGAATATTAGGACGTAAAGTAGGAATGACAAGCATTTTCGGCCAAGATGGTCAGAATTTGGCTGTAACAGTCATTGAGGCTGGCCCCTGTGTCGTCACCCAGGTGAAGACCAAAGAGACCGATGGCTACAAAGCTGTTCAAATTGCTTTTGGTGAAAAGAAAGAGAAAAACACCCCTAACCCGATGGTTGGTCATTTCAAAAAAGCGAATACCACTCCCAAGAGACATTTAGTAGAGTTCCGCGACTTTGGTGATGAGTTCATCAACCTGGTTGAGCTTGGAAAAGAAATTAAAATTACCGACATCTTTGTAGAAGGTGACTTTTTGGATGCCGTTGGCACTTCAAAAGGAAAAGGCTTTCAGGGTGTAGTAAAGCGTTACGGTTTTGCCGGTGTGGGTGGCCAAACGCACGGTCAGCACAATCGCCTTCGTGCTCCAGGTTCTATGGGTAACGCTTCATTCGCCTCCAGGGTAATTAAAGGAAAACGCTTGCCAGGCCGTATGGGTGGCGATCGTGTAAAGAATACTAACCTTAAAGTAGTTAAGATTTTACCGGAACAAAATATAATCCTTGTGAGCGGTTCGGTTCCTGGCGCAAAAAATTCAATGATAATCCTTCAAAAGTAATGGACTTAGCTGTTGTAAAACATAGTGGAGAAAAGACAGGCCGCAATATCAGCCTCGCCACCGAGGTTTTTGGAATTGAGCCCAATGACCACGCCATCTACCTGGATGTGAAAAGCTATCTGGCTAACCATCGCCAGGGCACGCACAAGTCTAAGCAGAGAAACGAAATCACCGGGTCTTCTAAAAAGATCAAAAAACAAAAAGGAACAGGTGGAGCTCGTGCGGGTAACATCAAGAACCCACAGTTTAAAGGGGGTGGTCGTATTTTCGGTCCTACACCCCGTGATTACTCATTTAAGTTGAATAAGAAAGTAAAAGACCTTGCTCGTAAATCGGCGCTAACATACAAGGCAAAGGACAATTCTATTGCAATCATAGAGGACTTCAATTTTGAAGCACCGAAAACCAAACAGTATTTGAATTTGCTTCAATCGCTTTCTCTTGGTGATAAGAAAACGCTCTTTGTCATTCCTGAGGCTAAGAAGAATATTGTTCTTTCTGGTCGAAATATTCAGAATACGAAGATCATTACGGCTGCTCAGATCAATACGTATGATGTGCTCCATGCTGAGCATTTGATTTTGTCTGAAAGCTCGGTAGAAAAAATCAGCAACCTGTTAAACCAAGCATAACCATGAGTATTTTAAAAAGCCCATTGGTTACCGAAAAAGTTTCTGCTCTTAACGAGAAAGGAAAATACGGATTTATCGTGGAGGGCACTGCCAATAAGGTAGAGATCAAGAATGCTGTTGAAAAGATGTACGGAGTAAATGTAGCGCGCGTGAATACGATGAATGTCCTGGGTAAAAAGAAAACACGTTTTACTAAGGCCGGCACGTTGGCAGGTCGTAAGCCTGATTTCAAGAAGGCTATTGTTACCCTTGCCCAAGGCGAAGTGATTGATTTTTATAGCAATGTTTAGGATGACAACCCTGTAAATAAGGTTCACTCATGGCAATGAAAAAATTAAAACCAGTAACCCCCGGCACTCGTCACAGGCTATCGCCTGGTTTTGACGATATCACCGAGACGCGGCCGGAGAAGTCGCTGGTGAAGACGATAAAGAAGACCGGTGGGCGTAACAACGTAGGGCACATGACCATGCGCTACATTGGCGGCGGCCACAAACAGAAGTTGCGTGTGATCGATTTCAAGCGCGATAAGTTTGGTGTTCCTGCGGTGGTAAAGTCAGTAGAGTATGACCCCACACGCACGGCTCGTGTCGCTAAATTGTATTATGCTGATGGTTCCAAATCCTACATCATTTCCCCCCAGGGAATTAAGGTGGGTCAGACAATTTTATCGGGATCTGATATTGCGCCTGAAGTGGGCAACGCATTACCGCTTTCTAAAATTCCAGTCGGTACCATTATTCATAACGTAGAAATAAAGCCTGGTAAAGGCGCATCGATCGCGCGGAGTGCCGGTTCGTTTGTTCAATTAGTTGCCCGTGAGGGAGAGTATGCTACGTTGCGCATGCCTTCCGGCGAAATGAGAAATGTGTTGGTCAATTGCATGGCTGTTGTCGGTGCAGTATCCAATGCCGAGCACATGAATGAAAAGGTAGGTAAGGCTGGCCGCTCTCGTTGGAGAGGTATCCGTCCACGCACCCGTGGTGTAGCCATGAACCCTGTTGATCACCCGATGGGCGGTGGTGAAGGTCGCGCATCAGGCGGGCATCCACGCTCACGGAAAGGCTTGTTGGCGAAGGGCAAGAAAACCCGTCACCCGAAAAAATATTCTGATGGTTTAATCATAGCAAGGAGGAAGAAATAATGGGAAGGTCAATAAAAAAAGGTCCGTACCTCGATAATCGCTTGCTCAAGAAAGTGCAGGTGATGGAGCAAGCTGGCAAAAAGTCAGTGATCAAAACATGGTCACGCAGGAGCACAATCACTCCGGATTTGATCGGGTTTACGTTTGCTGTGCACAATGGCAATAAGTTTATACCGGTATATGTCACCGAGAACATGGTTGGCCACAAGTTGGGTGAGTTTGCTCCGACACGCACCTTTAAGGGTCACTCTGGCAATAATAAGGCTGAAGCCGCGAAATAGCCGGACAAATTATTAGATACCTGAGACATGGAAACTGAAAAGAAAAAGAAAAGGTCGGTCGTAAAAAGAGAAAAATTGGAAGCTATTAAGCTGGCTGCCAAAAGCGGACCGGCAACGGCCTATCTCAACAATGCCCCTACTTCACCACGCAAGATGAGATTGATTGCTGATTTGATTCGGGGAGAACGGGTGAGCAACGCATTGAATATTTTAAAGTATGATGCCAAGCATCCTTCTTCGAAAATGGAAAAGCTATTGTTATCGGCGATCAACAACTGGGAGTCGAAGAACACGGATGTGAAGTTGGAAGAGGCAGACCTTTTTGTTAAGGAAATATTTGTTGGGGGAGGACGCATCCTTAAGCGTTTGAGACCCGCTCCTCAGGGACGAGCACACCGCGTACGGAAACGTTCTAACCATGTCACCTTAGTGATTGATCGTATGCCCGCCAACGTTGAAAAGGAGAAAACAGCAGTAAAAGAAACTAAAGAATAATGGGACAGAAGATAAACCCGGTTGGCCTTCGTTTAGGAATTGTCCGTGGATGGGATTCCAGTTGGTACGGTGGCCGTACTTTTGCCGATAAATTGGTTGAAGATCACAAGATCAGAAAATATATCGATGCCCGTATTCAAAAAGGAGGTATCGCTAAGGTAGTGATCGAGCGGACATTGAAACGAATCACACTAACTATTCATACGGCTCGTCCCGGTGTCGTGATTGGCAAAGGGGGAACTGAGGTTGACAAGATTAAAGAAGAATTAAAAAAATTGACCAACAAGGATGTTCAAATCAACATCTTTGAAATTAAGCGTCCCGAGATGGATGCAAAATTGGTTGGAGAATCGATCGCGCAACAACTGGAAGCCCGCATTTCCTATCGCAGGGCTATGAAACAGGCGATTGCCTCTACCATGAGAGTTGGGTCAGAAGGAATTAAAGTAAAATTATCGGGTCGTTTGGCTGGTGCAGATATGGCTCGTACGGAACAATATAAAGAAGGTCGCATTCCGTTACATACGCTTCGAGCGGATATTGATTATGCCATCTCTGAAGCTCAAACCGTGTATGGAAAAATAGGGATCAAGGTTTGGATATTCAAAGGCGAGGTGTATGGCAAGCGTGATTTATCTCCCAACGTAGGGATGGTAAGCAACGCTCCTGGTGAAAACAAAGGTGGTGGATCAGGCGCAGGTGGTGACAGAAGAAGAGGCGGTGGTGGCCGCGGGGAACGCAGGGATGACCGTGGTGGAAGAGGGGAGAGACAAGATAGAGGTGGTGACCGTGGAGGAGATAGCCGTAGAGCAAGAAAATAATTTATAGAAGATTTAAGGTAGGAACCCATGTTACAACCGAAGCGAACGAAATTCAGGAAAATGCAAAAGGGCAAAGTGAAAGGCATGGCCACACGCGGTCATCAGATTTCCTTTGGATCATTTGCGTTGAAGGCGTTGGAACCAGGATGGATCACGGCCCGTCAATTAGAAGCAGCGCGGGTTGCGGTTACTCGCGCTATGAAACGGGAAGGACAGGTTTGGATCAGGATTTTCCCCGACAAGCCGATAACCCGTAAACCTGCGGAAGTACGGATGGGTAAAGGTAAGGGTGCACCTGAGTATTGGGTGGCAGTGATTAAGCCTGGAACGATTTTGTTTGAGGCGGGTGGGGTAACCATGGCAACTGCAAAAGAAGCCCTGGCATTAGCCGATGGCAAGCTGCCCATCAAAACAAGGTTCACGGTTCGCAGGGATTATGTGGAACAAGTAGCAGCTAAAGCTTAATAGAAATGAAGAATGCCGAGATAAAAGGATTGACCGTTGCTGAACTGACTGAAAAAATCGGCAGCGAAAAAGAGACTATGCGCAAGATGAAATTTGCTCATCAGGTTTCTGCTATCGAAAACCCGATGAAGATTCGCGAGACCCGCCAACTCATCGCCCGATTAAAAACTGAATTGACAGCAAAAGAACGCCAAAAATAGTTCCGTTATGGAAGAAAGAAACAGCAGGAAAGAGAGGGTCGGAAAAGTGGTTAGCAATAAAATGCAGAAATCCATTTCCGTAGCCATGGATAGGAAAGTGAAGCACCCTATTTATGGAAAATTTATGAACAAGACTACCAAGTTTATGGCGCATGACGAAAAGAATGAAGCTGGTATTGGTGATACCGTTCGTATCATGGAGACTCGCCCATTGAGCAAGAACAAAAGGTGGAGATTGGTAGAAATAATTGAAAAAGCGAAGTAATCATGGAGTGCAACGCAATCCTTGTGCCCTTCAAAAATAGAACGAACTCATGATATCAACCGAAAGCAGACTTACCGTAGCAGACAACAGTGGCGCCAAAGAAGTGCTATGCCTTCATGTATTGGGTGGTACGCACCGGCGCTCTGCCAGTGTAGGTGATAAGATTGTGGTGACTGTAAAGTCCGCCTTACCGACCAGCCAAATCAAAAAAGGAACTGTGAGCAAGGCCGTGATTGTCCGCACCAAGAAAGAAGTAAGGAGAAAAGATGGTTCTTATATCCGCTTCGAGGACAATGCGGCTGTATTGCTTACACCAACCGATGAACCTCGCGGTACCCGTATTTTTGGTCCGGTAGCACGCGAACTTCGCGAAAAACAGTTTATGAAAATCATTTCGTTGGCACCAGAAGTTTTATAATTATGGAAAGGAAATTTAATACGCAGCAAAAAATCCATATCCGCAAAGGTGATACAGTGAAGGTGTTGTCGGGGGATGATCGAAACAAGACCGGAAAAGTTTTGGAGATATTGACAGCCAAAAACCGGGCTCTTGTGGAAGGAATTAACATTATTACGAAACATCAGAAGCCCTCGGCAGGCAAGCCAGAAGGCGGTATTAAAAAAATTGAAGGCGGAGTTCACATCAGTAATCTGATGGTGATTGACCCAGCTTCCGGAAAAGCCACACGGATCGGGCGGAAGTTGAACGAAAAGGGGAAGCTTCAACGGTATTCTAGGAAATCAGGAGAATTTATAAAGTAATTAAGCCATGGCAACGCCACGTTTGAAAGAAAAATATTTAAAGGAAATCGTACCTGGACTGAAGGAAAAATTTCAGTACAAGTCGATCATGCAAGTGCCTAAGATTGAAAAGATATGCATCAATAAAGGTCTTGGCGCTGCAGTTGCTGACAAGAAGATTATTGATGTGGGTATTGAAGAAATTACCTCTATCGCTGGTCAAAAGGCCGTACCGACTAAATCCAAGAAAGACATCTCCAATTTCAAACTGAGAAATGGACAAGCCATCGGTGTTCGCGTTACCTTGCGCGGGAACCGGATGTATGAATTCATGGATCGCCTGATCAGTGTTTCACTCCCTCGCGTGCGTGATTTCAAGGGTGTAAATGATAAAGGATTTGATGGTCGGGGCAACTATACACTCGGTGTAAAAGAGCAGATTATCTTTCCTGAAATTTCAATCGATAAGGTCAGCAAGATTAACGGGATGGACATCACGTTTGTGACTAACGCCCCGACGGATGAAGAAAGTTATGAACTCCTGAAAGCTTTCGGGATGCCCTTTGTAAATAAAAACTGATCATGGCAAAATTATCCATCATCGCAAGAGACAACAAGAAAGAAGCTTTGGTAAAGCGTTATTCCGAAAAGCGCAAGGCATTGAAGGCCGCTGGCAATTATGCCGCACTTGATAAATTGCCACGCAGCTCTTCAAAAGTACGGTTGCGTAGCCGTTGCAAGCTCACGGGTAGGCCACGTGGCTACATGAGCAAGTTCGGTCTTTGCCGAAACCAGTTTCGTCAGTTGGCCCACGAAGGGAAAATCCCCGGAGTGACGAAGGCAAGCTGGTAGCTGGTAGTAAAATATTGTAGGTTGCTGAGTTCCAAGGTCGTCAGGTTAAAACCTGGCGAAACCAGGTGACAGTTTGGAGAACCCAATTTGTTAATTAACTTTGCAGCCCGTTTCATAAAAACGGGTTTGCTTTTTTAAAGTAGAGAATATGAAAATTACGGATCCGATTGCAGATTATTTGACCCGCGTGCGCAACGCCATCAAAGCCCGTCATCGTGTGGTGGAGGTGCCTGCTTCCAACCTTAAAAAGGAAGTAACCAAAGTCCTTTTCGACAAGGGTTACATTCTCAATTACAAATTTGAAGATACTGAAAACAAACAAGGTAACATCAAGATTGCCTTAAAGTATAACCCCGAAACAAAGGAGTCTGCAATTACCAAGTTGCATCGGGTCAGTACTCCGGGTCTTCGGCAATATAAACCCGCCGCAGAATTGCCCAAGGTATTAAACGGGTTGGGTATTGCAATCCTCTCAACTTCAAAAGGTGTAATTACCGATAAAGAAGCGAAGGCGTTGAATGTAGGCGGAGAAGTTTTGTGTTACGTTTATTAATCGAGCAAGACTATGTCACGAATAGGAAGATTACCGATAAGCCTGCCGAAAGGAGTCACCTGCACCTTCACAGAAGCTGAACATCATGTGGTCGTGAAAGGACCCAAAGGTGAATTGAAACAAAAGCTTGATCGCGATTTCAAGGTGACCCTGGAAGAAGGCGCGGTGCATGTGCATCGCCCTACTGAGCAGAAGAGGCACAAAGCGATGCACGGCTTATACCGCTCGTTGATTGCCAACATGGTAGAGGGTGTCAGCAAAGGATACAAACGGAATTTGGAATTAGTTGGTGTGGGTTATAAGGCGACAGCGCAAGGCAATGTTTTGGATCTAAGCCTAGGGTTTTCACACAGTGTCGTGTTAGCCGTTCCATCGGAATTGAAATTGCAAGCCGTTCAGGAGAAAGGTCAAAATCCAACGATCATTTTGGAAGGAATTGATAAGCAATTGATCGGTCAGATAGCAGCAAAAATAAAATCCTTACGTCCGGTTGAGCCTTACAAAGGTAAGGGTATCCGCTATGTGGGTGAGTTCGTACGCAGAAAAGCTGGTAAGGCGGCCGCTAAATAATATACGATATGCCGAATATTAAAGACAGAAGACAACGGATCAAGTTTAGCATCCGGCACAAAATAGAAGGTACGCCGGCGAGGCCACGGCTTTCTGTTTTCAAAAGCAACAAGGCAATTTATGCCCAGGTGATTGACGACTCAAAGGGTCACACCCTATTGGCCACCTCTTCCAAAGAGTTGGAATCGAAAGGTGGCGTGAATGTTGAGATCTCAAAAACCGTAGGTAAAAAAATTGCTGAGAAAGCCATTGCCAGCGGTATTGATACAATTGTATTCGATCGCAATGGTTATTTATATCATGGTAACATCAAAGCTTTGGCAGAAGGAGCCAGAGAGGGAGGTTTAAAATTTTAACGCATGACACAAAGTAACGTCAGCACGGTAAAGGCCAGCGAGATCGACTTGAAAGAGAAGGTAGTTGCTATCCAACGCGTAGCCAAAGTAGTAAAAGGCGGTCGCCGGTTTAGTTTTGCTGCAATCGTTGTGGTAGGCGATGGCAACGGTGTGGTTGGCTATGGTCTGGGCAAAGCCAATGAAGTAACGGACGCGATCACCAAAGGAATCGATGATGCAAAAAAACATTTGGTAAAAGTTCCGATCATTAAAGGAACTGTTCCCCATGAATCGCTTGGAAAATTCGGAGGCGGATTTGTATTGTTGAAGCCAGCTTCACCGGGTACAGGTGTTATTGCCGGTGGTGCGATGCGCGCGGTGTTGGAAAGCGCAGGAGTTCATAATGTGTTGGCAAAATCAAAAGGTTCATCCAACCCACACAACGTGGTAAAGGCAACTTTTAAAGCATTGACGACCATGAGAGATCCTCAAACCATTGCGCGCAACAGAGGTATTTCTTTATCTAAAGTATTCAATGGATAACGGTTATGGCAAAAGTTAAAATCACACAGACCCGTAGCACTATTAAAAGGCCGGATACTCAATTGAGAACCATCCAATCGCTTGGACTGGGCAAGGTGAACAACTTTGTTGAGGTGGAGTATACACCCCAGATCCAGGGCATGGTAAAAAAAGTAAATCATTTAGTACGCGTAACCGAATTATAAGATGAAGCTGCATACACTTAAGCCGGCTCCCGGTTCAACAAAAAACAATAAACGCCTTGGTCGTGGTCAAGGTAGCGGCGGTAGCACGGCGGGCCGTGGCCACAAGGGTGCTCAATCTCGTTCAGGCTATCACAAAAAGGTAGGTTTTGAAGGCGGACAGATGCCTTTGCAAAGACGAGTTCCAAAATTTGGTTTTAAGAATAATAATAAAATTTCCTTTAAGCCGATCAACCTGGACGTATTGGAGGAACTTTCAAAAAAAACCAACTCCAATTCGCTCAATGTACAATTGATGCGCGATAATGGAGTGGTCGGTAAAAAAGACAGGGTTAAAATTTTAGGAAGAGGCGAATTGAAAACGAAGTTATCGGTAGAGGCACATGCTTTCTCTGAAACGGCAACAAAGGCAATTGAAACGGCTGGCGGCAACGTCACTATCGCGAAATAAATGAAGCGTTTTTTTCTAACCATAAAGAACATTTTTTCGATTGAAGATCTTCGGGTGAGGATACTCAATACGATTGGCTTCCTGGTCATTTTTAGACTCGGTTCTTATATCGTGTTACCGGGGGTTGACCCGAACAAGTTAACCGGTAATCAGGGCGGAATTTTTGATTTGGTGAATACTTTTTTAGGCGGATCATTTACACGGGCATCTATTTTTGCTTTAGGAATCATGCCTTATATCTCGGCTTCTATTGTCGTACAATTGTTGACGGTAGCCGTTCCCCATTTCACAAAACTTCAAAAGGAAGGCGAGAGTGGGAGAAAAAAACTGAATCAATTCACACGGGTATTAACAATCGCCATTACAGCAGCCCAATCATTTGGGTATTTAAAGTCGATTGTCAACCCCGAAGCGATTATTCAACCGGGATTATTTTATACCATCTCATCGATGATCATTATTGTGGCCGGAACAATGTTCTGCATGTGGTTGGGTGAGCGCATTACCGATAAAGGTATTGGCAACGGTATCAGCATGCTGATCATGATTGGCATCGTGTCACGTTTCCCGGTAGCAATTCTCCAGGAAGTTGATTCAAAAGGACTCAATGGAGCATTACTTTTCATCATTGAAATATTGGCTTTGTTCTTCGTAGTAGTGGGTGTAATCGCCTTGACGCAAGCGACCCGAAAAATTCCGATTCAATATGCAAAACAAGTTGTCGGAAATAAATTGTACGGTGGTAAAAGAGATTTCATTCCTTTGAAATTGAACTCCGCCGGTGTAATGCCAATCATTTTCGCGCAAGCGTTGATGTTCATCCCTCCGTTGACCGCCAGCATTTGGAGAGATAGTGATATTGGAGCGTATGTGGGGACAACCTTTGCCGACTTTACGTCATGGCAATACAATTTATTGTTTGCTTCATTGATTATTATCTTCACGTTTTTCTATACGGCCATTACCGTTCCGTCAAATGATATTGCCGATAACTTAAAGAGAAATGGTGGGTTTGTTCCTGGCATTAAACCCGGAAAACAAACGGCTGAATTTATTGATGGGATTTTATCAAAAATTACGTTGCCCGGTGCAATTTTCCTGGCGATGGTAGCCATCCTTCCTGCCTTTGCGGTGAAGGCGGGTATCACGCAGAACTTTGCCTACTTCTATGGAGGTACTTCATTGTTGATTTTGGTTGGCGTTGTACTGGATACGCTTCAGCAGATTGAAAGCTATTTGTTGATGCGCCACTATGAGGGGATGATGAAATCGGGCCGAGTAAAAGGACGTTCTCAATTTGCTGCTGCCTGAAGTGGAATGATTCACTTAAAGACGGAACAGGAAATTCAGGTTATTAAGGAAAGTGCACAGGTTTTAGGAAAGGCACATGCGGAGGTAGCCAAGGCCATTAAGCCCGGAGTGAAAACGAAAGACCTTGATAAAATTGCAGACGCGTTTATAAAGGACCATGGCGGGTGGCCATCGTTCAAGAACTATCACGGGTTTCCGTCAGCACTATGCATCTCTGTCAACGATGTGGTAGTGCATGGTTTTCCGGGAGAGTACGAGCTGAAGGAGAGTGACATCATCTCCATCGACTGTGGGGTGAAGTACAAGGGGTATCACAGCGATTCGGCCTATACTTATCCGCTGGAAGGTGTGAGTTCTGAAGTCTTGAAATTATTGGATCGAACCCACGAATCCCTCTACCTTGGAATTGCTCAGGCAAAGGCTGGCAATCGAATAGGCGATGTGAGTTATGCGGTTCAGAGTTTTGTAGAGCAATTTGGTTATGGTGTGGTTCGGGAGTTGGTGGGTCATGGTGTTGGAAAGGAACTGCACGAAGACCCTGAAGTTCCGAATTACGGAAAACGCGGTAAGGGAGTAAAGATCGTTGAGGGGATGGTATTTGCCATTGAGCCAATGATCAACATGGGGACTAAAAAAGTGGTACAAGAAAAAGACGGGTGGACCATACGAACCAATGACCGCAAACCATCCGCTCATTTTGAGCATATGGTAGCGATCTTTAAGGATAGAACAGAGATAGTAACAACGCACGAGTACATCGAAGAAAGTTATAAGTTCAAGTGGCGAAACAGAAATCGATAGAGCAGGACGGAACCATACTCGAGGCCCTGTCCAATGCAATGTTTAAAGTGCAGTTGGAAAATGGTCACGAAGTATTGGCACATATTTCCGGAAAGATGAGGATGCATTACATCCGCATTTTACCAGGTGATAAAGTAAGATTGGAAATGTCGCCTTATGATTTGACAAAAGGAAGGATAACGTTTAGGTATAAATAAAGTTGAAAGTTGTAAGTTAAAAGTAAATGCAATAATCAACGGATAACGAATAACGAACATGAAAGTAAGAGCATCCATCAAAAAGCGCAGCGCTGATTGCAAGATCATCAGACGCAAGGGCAAGTTGTATGTAATCAACAAAAAGAATCCACGGTATAAACAAAGACAAGGATAATTATGGCACGTATAGCAGGCGTTGATATTCCGGACAACAAAAGAGGCGAGATTGGCCTTACCTATATTTTTGGCATTGGCAGAAGGTCAGCGCAAAAAATACTTTCTCAAGCTAACGTTAGCCTTGACAAGAAAGTGAAGGAATGGAATGATGAAGAATCCAATCTGATCCGTTCCATCATTGCTGAGCAGTTCCGCATTGAAGGTTCGTTGAAGTCTGAGGTTCAGTTGAGCATTAAGCGCCTGATGGATATTGGTTGTTATCGTGGCCTTCGACACCGCAGAGGACTTCCCGTACGCGGTCAGACTACAAAAAACAACGCACGCACACGGAAGGGCAAGCGCAAGACCGTGGCGAACAAGAAGAAAGCAGTTAAAGGATAAAAATTGTCTTGAGTCATTAGTCCATAGTTTAGATAGACGATGACCAGGCTTAGAACTAAAGACTTTGTACTAAGAACTAAAGACTAAAAATATGGCAACAGCACCTGTAGCTGAAAAGAAAAAAGACAAGAGTAAGAAACGCACTGTGGTGGTGGAGGCCGTAGGTCATGCCCACATTCAGGCCACTTTCAATAACATCATCATCTCATTGACCAACAGCACCGGTCAGGTGGTAGCATGGGCATCGGCCGGCAAGATGGGTTTTAAAGGCTCTAAGAAAAACACTCCGTATGCAGCACAGGTCGCTGCTCAGGAAGCTGCCACCAAGGCTTTTGAACAAGGTTTACGTAAAGTGGAAGTTTTTGTGAAGGGTCCTGGCGCCGGACGCGAGTCGGCTATTCGTAGCCTGCAAGCTTCAGGTATCGAGGTGACAACTATTAAGGACATGACGCCAATGCCCCACAATGGCTGCCGTCCACCGAAGAAAAGAAGGGTTTAGAATTTAAGATGAACAAATAAGGATTGACGATGGAAGAGAATAAAATCTAAAATCAGCGATCCAAAATCAACGATAGAATCATGGCAAGATACACAGGTCCCAAAGTAAGAATTTCCAGGAGGTTTAATGAGCCCGTCATGGGTGAGAGCAAGGTTCTGGCAAAGAAGAACTATGCACCCGGCCAGCATGGAAAAACCAAAAAGAGGAAGCTTTCTGAATATGCTACCCAGTTGGCGGAAAAGCAAAAGGCAAAATACATCTACGGTGTGTTGGAACGTCAATTTGAAAATACGTTCGATAAAGCTTCTCGGAAAAAAGGGGTAACTGGCGAGGTGCTGTTGCAGCTTTTGGAAGCACGCCTAGATAATACGGTTTATCGTTTAGGTGTAGCACCTACCCGCAGGGCAGCACGTCAGTTGGTGGTGCATAAACACATTTTAGTGAATGGCGATGTGGTCAACATCCCTTCGTTCACCCTCAAACCCGGTGATACGGTTGCCGTCCGTGAAAAATCAAAGTCATTGGAGACGATCACCACCGCGCTATCCATCAACGGAGCGAAGAAATATAACTGGCTGGAATGGGACGTTAAAGAATTTGAAGGCAAACTGATTAACCTTCCTCCACGGGAAGATATTCCCGAAAACATCAACGAACAATTGATCGTTGAGTTGTACTCGAAGTAATCCTTGAAATGGCTTGGCCATTTCTGGTGACCTTAAAGAATGATTTTTAACACAAGAAACAAAAAATTTAAAAAGCGCTTATGTCAATATTAGCATTTCAAATGCCGGATAAAGTGGTGATGGAAAAATCAGATGATTTCCATGGCCTTTTTACTTTCAAGCCTTTAGAAAAAGGATATGGTGTTACCATCGGTAATGCACTACGCAGAATACTTCTGTCCTCCCTTGAAGGATATGCCATTACGGGGATAAAAATTCCTGGCGTGTTGCATGAGTTTTCAACCATTGAAGGTGTCGTCGAAGATGTAGCTGAAATTATTTTGAACCTGAAGCAAGTTCGGTTTAGAAAGATTGGTGACACCAATGACACCAAGGTGGTGGTCAACATTAAGAAGCAGAAACAATTCAAAGCCGGTGATATTGCTAAGTTTACATCAGGGTTCGAAATCCTGAATACCGAGCATGTAATCTGTAACCTCGATGAGTCAGCTCATTTCGAAATCGAGATCTCGATTGAAAAAGGCCGCGGATATTTGCCCGCCGAAGAGAGCAAACCCAACGAGCAGGTTTTTGGTCATATTCCAATTGACGCCATTTTCACTCCGGTAAAAAATGTAAAGTACAGCATCGAGAATACGCGTGTTGAGCAAAAGACGGATTATGAAAAGTTAATGGTGGAAATTGAAACGGATGGATCAATCCATCCGGAAGAAGCCCTCGAAGGTGCCGCTTTTATTTTGATCCAGCATTTCAGACTCTTCTCGGATAAGTCCATCGAACTGGAGACCACAAAAGACAGCGAAGTAGAACAAGTAGACGAGGAGATGTTGCATATGCGCAAGTTGTTGAAAACACAATTGCATGACCTTGACTTGTCGGTTCGTGCGTATAACTGTCTCAAAGCAGCTGATGTAAAAACATTAGGCGAATTGGTGCAGTTAGACATTTCAGACATGATGAAGTTCAGGAACTTTGGTAAAAAATCATTAGCTGAATTGGAACAATTAGTATCTGAGAAGAACCTTACTTTTGGCATGGATCTCTCCAAATATAAATTAGACGAAGACTAATGAGACACGGTAAAAAAGTGAACCACCTCGGAAGGACCTCGGCACATCGCCATGCGTTGCTTTCCAATATGGCTTCTTCGCTAATCCTCAACAAGAGGATCACCACTACAGTGGCTAAAGCGAAAGAGCTTAGAAAATACGTAGAGCCCCTGATTACGAAGGCGAAGACGGACTCAACCCATTCTCGAAGAACGGTGTTTTCCTATCTGCAAAACAAAGAATCGGTGACCACCTTATTTGGTGAAGTGGCAGGCCGTACTGCTGAACGGCCAGGTGGCTATACACGAATTATTAAATTGAGCGATCCCCGCCTGGGTGACGCGGCTGACATGTGCGTGATGGAATTGGTTGATTTCAATGATCTCTACAAGAAGGATGGTTCTGCGAAAAAAGCAAAAACGCGCAGAGGACGCAAAGGCAAGAAAGAGGGAGATGCAGTAACAGAGACTATGCCAGCGACGGCTTCTGAAGAGAAACCTAAGAAAGAAGCAAAAAAGGCAAAAAAGAAAGAATAAATTGGTCATTGATATTTATATAAAAGGGGATTGGGCGAAAGTTCAATCCCTTTTTTTATGGACGTTGTCATAAACTGGTAAAATATTAGTGAGAATAACCCAAGAGTTTCTTTCTAACCAGTATTTTTGTTAAACCACTATTTAAGCATGAGCGATAAAGCATATTTACTTTTGGCCGATAGCTTTCTCATGGAAGGCCGCACCGTTGGCAAGCGGGGGACATCCGGAGGTGAAATTTGCTTCAACACGGGCATGACCGGCTATCAGGAAATTTATACCGACCCATCCTATTACGGTCAAATCATTGTAAACACCACCGCACACATTGGAAATTATGGAACCGTGAATGAAGAGCAAGAATCAGGGCATCCTCAAATCAGTGGTATAGTCGTCAATGAGTTTTCAAAAGAGTTTAGCAGAAAAACTTCTAAAGAAAGTTTACAATCCTATTTGGAGAAGAATAATATCGTCGGAATAACTGACTTGGACACCCGAAAGCTCGTACGGCATATCCGAAGCAAAGGGGCAATGAACGCTATTATTTCATCAGAATATTCACCTGAACAATTGAGGGAAGAGCTGAAGAAAATTCCATCCATGGACGGGTTGGAATTGGCCTCTCTGGTGAGCACCAAGAAAAGTTATTTCGTTGGTGATCCCACAGCTTCCATGAAAGTAGCTGCTTTGGATTTTGGAATAAAAGGTAACATCCTAAAAAATTTAGCCGCCCGAGGTTGTTATATTCAGGTTTTTCCTGCGATGACACCAATTAAGGAAATGGAAGCCTGGCAGCCTGATGGTTATTTTTTGTCCAACGGCCCGGGTGATCCCTCCGTGATGGATTATGCAATTGGGACTGTAAAAGATATTTTAGAAGCGGACAAGCCCGTGTTTGGTATTTGCCTTGGCCATCAATTGCTGGCGCTGGCATGCGGACTTTCCACCTATAAAATGCACCATGGCCATCGCGGATTAAATCATCCGGTTAAAAATTTAATTTCTGGTCTTGGTGAAATGACATCGCAGAATCATGGCTTTGGTGTAAGTGAAAAAGACGTTCAGAATAATCCAGAGGTCGAGGTGACTCATATCCATTTGAACGATAATACCATCATGGGTATCCGGTTAAAAAATAAAAAAGCATTTTCTGTTCAGTATCATCCGGAAGCATCTCCAGGACCCCATGATTCACGATATTTGTTTGATCAGTTTGTTGAGATGATAAAAGTAGATCAGCATAGCTTAGTTAACCGTTAGTTAAAACCCTAGTTTCCCTAGAATCTAAAAATAAAATCTAAATAAATATGAGCTTAATCGAGAGTGTTTATGCCCGCCAAATCCTCGACAGCCGGGGTAATCCAACGATTGAAGTGGATGTTACAACAGAGAATGGAGCCTTTGGCCGAGCTGCAGTTCCATCCGGTGCTTCAACGGGTTCTCACGAGGCAGTCGAGCTTCGTGATGGCGACAAAAAAATTTACCAGGGGAAAGGGGTTTTGAAAGCCGTGGAAAACGTCAATAACAAAATTGCAGCGGAAGTGGTGGGCCTTTCCGTGTTTGATCAGAACCTGATCGACAAAGTAATGATTGAATTGGATGGAACACCAAACAAAGCCAAGTTAGGCGCGAATGCCGTTCTTGGAACTTCATTGGCTGCAGCCAAAGCAGCCGCGATGGAATCGGGTCAGTCGCTGTACCGCTATATTGGTGGAGTAAACGCAAACACCTTGCCCGTTCCGATGATGAATATTTTGAATGGCGGAAGTCACGCGGATAACTCCATCGACTTTCAGGAGTTTATGGTCATGCCGATTGGTGCAGACACTTTCTCCGAGGCGTTACGGATGGGTGCAGAGATTTTTCATACGTTGAAGAAAGTATTGCACGATCAGGGTCTTTCTACCAACGTTGGTGATGAGGGCGGTTTTGCTCCCAACATCAAGTCAAATGAAGAAGCCATTGAAATTGTTTTGAAAGCCATTGAAAAGGCAGGCTTTAAACCCGGCTCACAAGTGATGATTGCATTGGATCCTGCCGCTTCCGAGTTTTATGACAGCAAGACAAAAACTTACCACTTCAAAAAATCTTCAGGAAAAAAATTAAAACCGCTGGAGATGGCCGAGTACTGGACCAACTGGTCAAAGAAGTATCCGATCATTTCTATTGAGGATGGTTTGGCTGAAGATGACTGGGCCGGCTGGAAATCCCTGACTGATAATATTGGCAAAAAAGTGCAGTTAGTTGGTGATGACTTGTTTGTTACCAATGTAATTCGTCTTCAACAGGGAATTGACAAGGGAGTTGCTAATGCGATCTTAGTCAAAGTAAATCAAATCGGATCGTTAACGGAAACCATTGACGCGGTGAATCTGGCCAAACGAAATTCATACAAGAGCATCATGTCACATCGGTCCGGAGAAACGGAAGACAGCACGATCGCTGATTTGGCGGTGGCACTAAACACCGGCCAGATCAAAACGGGTTCTGCCTCTCGATCCGACCGCATGGCAAAGTACAATCAGCTTCTTCGTATTGAAGAAGAGCTTGGTGAGGTGGCTTATTTTCCAGGAAAAAAATTTTAAGTTCAAATCCATTGAATGAAAGCGAAACTTGATGCGATTGACCGGAAAATTCTTGAACTGCTACAAGCTAATTCCAATATTACCAATGCGCAGTTGGCGTTGGAGGTAGGGTTGTCACCTGCACCCACCTTGGAACGGGTAAAAAAATTAGAAACACAAGGAGTGATAAAAAGCTATCATGCTGTGGTGGATATGGCCAGTGTTGGTCTCGGTGTTTGTACTTTCGTTACGGTTTCGTTAAAGGGTCATAATAAAGACAACATTGAAAAATTTATCAATGCTATTGGCAAAATCCCGGAGGTAGTAGAGTGTCATCATGTAACCGGGCAAGCGGATTTTATTTTGAAAGTTGTTGCAGCTGATATTCCCGCATACCAAAACCTGATGCTTGAAAAGGTTACCAACATTGAAGTGGTGGACAACATGCAATCGACGGTGATACTTTCAACCTTTAAAGACAGCCGTGTCCTCCCTCTTCTATGAGCGAAGCTTCGGGGAAATCTTTAGTGCTTAACGGCATTCAAGTAAGCCAGAAAATCCGAAGGATTGCATTCGAGATTTACGAAAATAATTTTTCCGAAAAAACAATTGTATTGGCTGGCATTGATGGTCAGGGTTATGCCCTTGCCAAAATTCTTGAAAAAGAATTAAAGGCGATTTCTCCCCTGGCTATTTCTTTGGTGAAAGTTTCTTTGGACAAACTTTCCCCGGTTCATAGTGAAGTCACAACAGATGTATTGGCAAAGGAATTCAAAAAAAAATGCATCATACTGGTAGATGATGTGCTAAACACCGGGCGCACTTTAGCTTATGCCATGAAGCCTTTTACCGCCGTAGAAATAACCAAGATTGAAGTGGCTGTGCTGGTCAATCGGAGTCATACCTTATTTCCGATTGTGCCCACCTATTCAGGTTATGAACTCGCTACAACACTTACCGACCATGTAGAGGTAAAGTTGGGTAGAGACGCAGCTGTTTATCTTCGATGATTATTGACAACCGCAATAGCCACTGGATCAAGAGTGAAAAGTGTACCTTTAGTCTGTCATTATTAATCTTGAATCTTAAGTTTTAAATTATCATGTCTGTCCATAAAAAGACTGAACTAAAGAAAATCACGACTCACCAACTTCAGGAAATGAAGAATCGAGGTGAGAAAATTGCTATGCTGACGGCGTATGATTATAGCATGGCCAGGATTATTGACGGTGCAGGCGTAGACATTATTCTAGTCGGCGACTCTGCTTCTAACGTGATGGCGGGAAATGAAACCACACTCCCCATTACCCTGGATCAAATGATTTATCATGCAAGTTCGGTAGTGAAAGCGGTAAAGCGGGCCTTGGTCGTAGTGGATATTCCATTTGGTTATTATCAAGGCAGCTCAGGGGAGGCGTTACGGTCTTCCATTCGGATCATGAAGGAGTCGGGCGCCCATGCCGTGAAACTGGAGGGGGGTGCTGAGGTTAAGGATTCTGTCTTGAGGATATTAAGCGCAGGAGTTCCTGTGATGGGTCACTTAGGATTAACACCGCAATCAATTTATAAATTCGGAACCTATACCGTTCGAGCTAAGGAAGAAGAAGAGGCCAATAAATTGATCGCGGACGCGCTGCTTTTGCAGGAATGTGGCTGCTTCGGAGTTGTGTTGGAAAAAATTCCGGCGGAACTTGCCAAAAAAGTTTCAGGTCAACTCCGTATCCCAACCATTGGCATAGGGGCAGGCCCTGACGCCGATGGTCAAGTATTAGTGATGCAGGATATGCTGGGCATTACCAAAGATTTCAAACCACGCTTTCTCAGAAGGTATGCTGATTTGCATGCTGTGATTACCATGGCTGTAAACAAGTACGTGGGAGATGTAAAAGCCAATGAGTTTCCTAGTCAGGACGAAAAATATTGACCAAATTTATTGCTCTAATTTTCTCAACGGGAATTAATCTTTTTCAACAAAATTCATATCGCGCGAAAAGGTTTCATCGATTAATCGGATGGCCAGCAATGCGATGATAAAGGTAAGGATGCCAACCCAAAGTGCGCCTTGAATCACTCCCAGCTCCCCTCTCATAAATTTGAAAAGCATAGTAAGCGGAGCTACAGTTCCACGGATAAAATTGGGAACGGTGGTTGCTACCGTTGACCGCAGGTTAGTACCAAACTGCTCGGCAGCAATGGTGACGAACAACGCCCAGTAACCGGTTCCAATTCCTAGCAAAAAGCAGTTAAAATAAAACCAAATTGGAGCGATAGAATCGAAAAATAAATAAACGAAAACAAATAATAAGGTGAGTAATATATAGAGCAACACAACCTTTTTGCGACTTTTCAACAACTGGCTTAACAAGCCACTTGAAAGGTCCCCTACTGCCAGTCCGATGTAACTCCACATCACCGCATCACCCGATGAAATTTTTCCTGATACATTTAGGGCAGCTGCAATTTCAGGTGCTGCAAAAATGAGAATGCCAATAACATACCAGATGGGGGTGCCGATAAAAATACAACCCAGAAATCGCAGCAGTCGTTCCTTCCTGGAAAACAGCATGAAAAAATTTCCACGTTGCACCGCTTGCTCTTTTACTTTTAAAAAAATACCGGATTCGAAAACACTAATCCGTGCGATGAGCAATAGCAAGCCAAGCCCTCCACCGATGAAAAATGCGGTACGCCAGTTATCTGAATTTCGAACTACAAAATTAGCGACAACTGCTCCGAGTAGTCCTACGGTGGCAACGAGCGTTGTACCATAGCCACGCAGTCTGGTAGGCAAAGATTCTGAAACTAAAGTAATGCCGGCTCCCAATTCCCCAGCCAGGCCTATCCCGGCTATGAAGCGCAGGATGGCATACTGATGGACATCGGCAACGAATCCATTGGCGATGTTAGCCAACGAGTAGAGCAAAATTGATCCAAACAAAACGGAAAGTCGCCCACGCTTGTCACCCATGATGCCCCAAATGAGTCCCCCCACCAGCAATCCAATCATTTGGACCTGGAGCAAAAATTCACCTTCAACCAACAGGCTTCCTTCAGGAACACCAAGCGTTGTTAAGCTTGGCCTTCGCACAATGCTGAAGAGTAGCAGATCGTAGATGTCCACGAAATAACCAAGGGCCGCTACGATTACAGGGATACTAAAAAGTGGTTTAAAGCTTTTGTCTTCCATAGTAAATTTTACATGAAAGTAATTTTAGTTTACCCGAAATGCAATTTTTGATTAGCGTGCGGCCCTAAGTTTTTTATTAGGATCCGCCGTCAAATCTTTTGACGTAAAATGATCATCCGCCATTTATAAAATAAGCCCGTTCATTTTCAATATTTTTCATTAAAATCGTTGCCAAATACACCTTCATGAAAAAAATAATTCTATTCATTATTTGCTTCTTTTCGGTTTGTGCATTCGCCCAAAAGAAAGGGAGTACCTCAAAGAATACGTTGTCATACGATGAAAAATTATACAACGCTTTGGAATGGCGGAGTATAGGGCCATACCGTGGAGGAAGATCAGCAGCGGTGACAGGTGTGGCGGATAAACCGAATTTATTTTATTTTGGATCAACCGGGGGCGGTGTCTGGAAAACAACGGATGCCGGAAATACATGGTCCAATATTTCCGATGGATTCTTTGGTGGTTCGATCGGTTCTGTAGCGGTAAGCGAGTGGGACAATAATGTTATTTATGCCGGTCAGGGCGAAGCGACGGTACGAGGAAATGTTTCATTTGGCCACGGAATTTGGAAAACTACTGATGCAGGAAAAACATGGACGTTTGTCGGCTTAAAAAATTCAAATCATATTCCCCGCATTCGCATTCATCCGAAAAATCCGGACTTGGTGTATGCCGCTGTTTTGGGTGATCTTTTCAAACCCTCAGAAGAACGAGGAATTTATCGTTCGGATGACGGTGGAAAAAACTGGAAACGTGTTTTGTTTGCTAATGCCGATGCCGGTGCGGTGGACCTTTGTATGGATCCGAATAATCCACGAATCCTTTTTGCGTCAACGTGGCGAATCCATCGGACTCCCTATAGTTTGGAAAGTGGGGGAGAAGGTTCTGCTCTTTGGAAAAGCACGGATGGTGGCGATACCTGGAAAAATATTTCCGCCAACGAAGGAATGCCAAAGGGAATCTGGGGGATTGCCGGGGTGTCGGTTTCTCCCGTTAATTCGAATCGCGTTTATACCATTATAGAAAATGATAACGGAGGGGTTTATCGTTCGGATGATGGCGGAGAGAAATGGAAGAAAATGAATGACGACCGCAACCTTCGCCAGCGGGCCTGGTATTACACCAAAATTTATGCCGATACCAAAGATGAAGACATGGTGTATGTAATGAATGTCTCTTATCATAAATCAAAAGATGGAGGCAAAACTTTTAAAGCGATGAACGCCAACCATGGCGACCATCATGATCTTTGGATTGCGCCCGAGGATAATCAACGCATGATCATCGGCGATGATGGCGGAGGGCAAATTTCTTTTGATGCCGGGGAAAACTGGAGTACGTATAATAATCAACCGACCGCGCAATATTACAGGGTGGTAACCGATAATCATTTTCCCTATCGCATTTATGGGGCTCAACAAGACAACTCTACTCAACGTGTTCTGCATCGCACCGATGGTTTTTCCATTGGTGATCATGATTGGGAAGTGACAGCCGGGGGAGAAAGCGGGCATCTCGCTGTTGATCCATTGGATGAAGATATCGTTTATGGAGGAAGTTATGACGGTTACCTGGAAAAGAAGAATCACAAGACGGGAGAATCAAGAAGTGTCAACGCCTGGCCGGACAATCCGATGGGCTCAGGAGCAGAAGGTGCGAAGTATCGTTTTCAATGGAACTACCCGATTTTCTTTTCTCCTCACGATCCAAAGAAATTATACGCAGCTTCGCAGAATTTACATGTCAGCTACAATGCAGGGGAAAGCTGGGAACTCATTAGCCCGGATCTCACCCGTAATGATCCCACCAAACTCGGCCCCTCTGGTGGACCGATCACGAAAGACAATACTGCGGTGGAGTACTATTGTACTATTTTCGCTGTTGCAGAATCGCCGTATGAAAAGGACTTGATCATTGCCGGTTCGGATGACGGTCTTCTGCACATCACCAAAGACGGAGGAAAAAATTGGGAGAAGATCACCCCTCCCGGAATGCCTGAATGGATGATGTTCAACAGCGTGGAGTTTGACCCCTTTGTCAAAGGCGGAGCTTATATTGCGGGCACAAAATACAAGTCGAGTGATTATCAACCCTACCTATATAAAACAAAAGACTATGGTAAGTCATGGACGAAGATTACCGATGGCATCGATCCTGCACACTTCACTCGCGTAGTTCGTGCTGATCCTAAACGCGCTGGCTTGTTGTATGCCGGAACGGAGTTTGGTATGTACATTTCATTTGATGACGGAACAAGTTGGAAACCGTTTCAACTGAATTTACCCATCGTGCCGATTACCGATCTTACCATCAAAAATGATAATCTCATCGCGGCAACACAAGGAAGAAGTTTTTGGCTGATTGATGATTTGACTCCGCTCCATCAACTCAATGAAGCAATCGCTAAAAGTGATTCGTATTTATTCAAACCGATGCCGAGTTATCGAATGAATGGAGGACAAACTAAGGAACAACCTAAGACGGAAGGAAAGAACCATCCCAACGGAGTAATGATTCATTATTTTTTAAAGGACACTGCGAAGACAACAGCAACGTTAGAAATTTTAGAGACAAGCGGCACGGTGATCAAGAAATTTTCAACCAAGCCTGATAAAAAATTGAAAGAGGAAGAAATGAAAATAAAACCCGGTATGAATCGTCAAATCTGGAACATGCGCTACGCCGATGCCGAAGGGTTCGATGGGTTGATTATGTGGGGCGCTTCACTCACGGGCCCGAAGGCTGTGCCGGGAATTTACAGAGCGAAACTGACTATCAACGGGCAGCCGCAGGAAACCGAATTTGAAATTGTAAAAGACCCGCGTACCACCGGCACGCTTGCTGATATCAAAGCGCAATTTGATTTTTCCATAGCCGTTCGTGATAAGCTCTCCGAAACGAACAAGGCGATAAAAAATATTAGAACCGTACGTGATCAAATCAATCGGGTTACGGATCCGATGAAAGAAAAGAACGATATGAAAAATGTGGTGGACATGGGCAAGTCGATTAACGATGATATGAAGAAAATCGAAGAAGCACTCTATCAAACCAAAAACAGAAGTGGCCAGGATCCGCTCAACTATCCTATCCGGTTGAATAATAAATTGGGAGCCCTTGCGAATGAGGTGGATGGAAGTGATTATCATCCGACCGAACAAGTCAAAACTGTTTACAAAGAAATTGGTGACAAGATTGATCTGCAGTTAAATAGTTTGCGTCAAATCATGAAAGATAAACTTCCTAAATTCAATGATTTGGTCAAACAAAAACAGGTGAGCGCGGTAACCGTGGATGATATTATGTAAGTTGAACCATGTTAGCAGTAACCAAATTTTCGGACAGTGAGACACAACCCAAAAAGGTGGCTGCAAACAACAATTCTATTTGGGATATTCATCCTGATAAATTGTACTGGTTATAAAGTTGAAAAGGATGGTGTTTACTACAAAAGATTTGATGAAGCAAGCGGATCCAATAAAGGACTGATAAAAGAAGCCGACCCTGGGAGTTTTGTTGTTCTGGATTACGAATATGGCAAGGACATTAAACATGTATTTTATCAAGGTGCAATAATTCCGGGAGCCGA